>ENA-OWNT01000331-OWNT01000331.1-seawater-metagenome-genome-assembly--contig:-NODE-331-length-122417-cov-10.736619_pt1 | contig 122417 bp, 94 predicted proteins | sample MGYA00238136_ERZ651165 | MGnify/ENA primary metagenome ERZ651165 (study PRJEB26861, sample SAMN08777766) | seawater metagenome | isolation source: coastal seawater | place: USA: Florida | collected...
CCCCTCTCGCGCTCTCCCCCGCTCTCCAATCTCCGTCACATGCTCAATACGGGTCGGCGAAGAGGGGGCTTGGGAGTAGTCGGGGAGGAGCGTTCTCAACGTACAAGGGGGCCCTCCGGCCGAGACCTTGGCTCGGCCGTGCCGAGGAGACCGCAGGGCTCCGAGGCCCCGACCAGACCGCAGGGCTGGGCGGGCTACCCACCAGACCGATGCAGCTCGACGAGGGTGGGCACCAGGGTGCGGATGACCGCGGCGTGGCCGGCGGTGGACAGGTGGTGGTCGTGGGACCAGAAGACGCGCTCTGGGGGGGCCTTCTCGCCTGTGTGCTGCCAGGGGTTGTCGACGGTGGGCGACGGACGCAGGCCGCGGGCGGTGCGGTAGAGCTGGGGCCAGGCGTCGAGGACGGTGACGTTGGGGGCGACTTCGGCGAGCTGGCGCTGGAGGGCGTCGGCGAGGGTGCGGCCGGACAGCCAGGGGATGGGTCCGAGGATGGCCTGGATGTGGGCGGTCTCGGCGGCGGTGGGTGGGTGGACGGCACCGCTGGGAGGCAGGCGGACGACGACGAGGGGGGCGTCGAAGGCGGCGCAGGTGTCGTGGGCCTCGACGATGGCTTCGCGGGTGAGGCGGACGGCGTCGATGGCGGCCGATGGGGCGTGGGCGAAGAGGAGGTCTTGGTTGAGCTGCTGGGAGACCCGCTCGCCTACGTGCTCGGCGACGGCGTAGAGGCGGTCGTAGTGGTCTTCGAGGCGGCCGATGTGGCGCTTGCCGGCGCGTTCTTCGGCGGCGACGGCGTCGAGGAGGTCGTTGCCTTCGTAGAGCATGACCACGCAGGCGTCGGGCTCCAGGTGGGCCCAGACGGAGAAGGCCTGGCCGTATTGGGCGGGGCCCCAGTAGCCGGTGCCGCCGTTGATGACGTCGATGTGGTCGGAGATGCGGTGCTCGGCGAAGGCGACGTCGAGCTGGCGGGCCAAGCCGTCGCCGAAGCCCTCGGAGTTGTCGACAACGCCGTCGGTGTGGCTGTCTCCGACGACCAGCACCCGGAAGGTGTGGGGGGGCTTGGGGACGGCGACTTCGCGGTCGTTGCGGAAGCCGGCGGCGTTGGTGCGGAAGGTGACCTGGCCGTCGGGGTGCTCGGGGACGGCGGTGACGCGGGTGGCGTTCGGCTTGTGGACATGGCCGAGGATGGGGTGTGCGACGTAATAGTCGGCCTCGCGCTCCCAGACTTCGGGGGGCGGAGGGTCGGGCTGGCAGCCGATGGCGGCGATGGCGAGCAGCGGAAGGCGCACGGGGGCTCTCGACGGGGGGCCACGCTACCGCAGGGTGAACCAGGGCTCGGGGACGCGGCGGGTGTTGAGGCCGGCGGGGAGCTCGCCTTGGAGGAGGTCGTAGATGTGCTCGGTGACGGCGGCGGTGACGAGCACGGCGAGGAGCACGACCAGGCGCTGGACGAGAACCTTGGCGTGGTGGGGGCTTCCGCCGCCGGGGGTGCGCGACCATGCCACGAGGTGTCGGTCGACTCGCCACACGAACGGGAGGGCGATGAGGCAGGGCAGGGGGAACCAGCCGATGGCCATGCCGGCGAGGGCGAGGGCGACGGCGGTGCCGAAGAGGATGCGGGTGGTGCGGAGCACGACGGCGGGGCCGTGGGTGGCGACGAGGGTGCGGTCGCCGCGGGCGCGGTCTTCGTCGGCTTGGAAGGCCTGGGCGGCGAAGTAGAGGCCGGCCATGGCGAGGGCCATCATGGTGAAGACTGCGATGGTGCGGGGGCTGACGCCGCCGAGGGCTGCGGTGAGGCCGGCGAGGGGGGTGAGGATGCCGTAGCCGACGATGTTGACGAAGGGACCGCCGATGGGGTGGCCCTTCCAAGCGGAGGTGGGGTGGCTGTAGAGCACGCTCAGGACGACGGTGAGGAGGCCGCATGCGGCGATGATGGGGCCGCCGAGGACGCTGGCGAGGAGGGTGATGAGCAGCGCGAAGTAGGCGAATCGGGCGGTGTGGGGCGGAACGGCGACGCTCTCACCGAAGGCGACGGGGCCAGTGTCGCGGTCGCGGGCGCTGTTGAGCCACATGGTGCCCACGTGAAGGGCGGTCCAGCCGAGCATCACGAGGGCAAGGTGGAGGCCGCCGCGGAAGTGTACGCCGGCTTCCCAGTGGCCGAGCATGAAGCCGAAGAAGACGGCCATCCACACGAGCGGGAGCATGCGTGGGCGGGCGAGGGTGGTGAGGGCGCGGGTGCGGCTCATGACAGCGCGACCAGGGCGGCGATGATGACCACCAGCACGGGTACGTGGGCCATGTAGAGGAAGAGGCTGTGCCGTCCGAGCAGGGCCAGGCCGCGGGGGAGGGGGCCGTCGAGGGGCCAGCGGGCTGCGGAGGTGTTCGGGAGCCAGCGGCCGAGGGCGAGTCCGCCGAGCACGGCGCCAAACCAGGGCAGGAAGGGCTGGTGGTCGAAGGTGGCGGGCACGTGCGGGGAGAGGCCGGTCCAGTGCAGGGCGGAGTGGTCGAAGGTGGGGTGGTGCAGCGCGATGCCGGTGGTGGTGGCGATGGCGGCGAGGAGGAGGAGCACGGGGGTGGGGACGCGGAGGAAGGGGACGGCGACCACGCTGCACAGCGCGATGGCGTGGAGGATGCCGAATGTGACGACGCGATTGGCATCGAGCACGATGCTGGTGGTGGTGACGATGGCCGCACCGCCGAGAACGAGGGCCAGGCGGCGCAAGAAGGGGCGTGCGCGGACGGGCGCGGTGAGCTGGAGGCTCAGGCCGACGAGGGCGAAGAAGGTGCCCGCGATGCTCTTCTGGAAGGCCACCCAGCCGAGGTGCGTGTGGATGGGGACGTCGACCAAGCCGGCATCGGTGGCGAACCAGGTGCCGTGGTAGACGACCATGGCCACGATGGCGATGCCACGGACGACGTCGACGAGCGGGATTCGGCGGGAAGCGGGCAGTGGAGGGCGCTCAGAAGATCTCGATGGGCTTCTGGCGCATGCCCAGGTAGTCCTGGGGGTTGGTGCCGTGCGACGACATCCAGCCGCGGAGCGCCTGTTCCATCTCGTAGGTGCGGCGGGGCTGCTCGCTGGAGATGTCTTTTTGTTCGGTGGGGTCGGCGGTGAGGTCGTAGAGGCGGCGCTCGCCGTCTTGGAGGTCGAGCACGAGCTTGTACTGGACGTCGCGGATGGCGCGCCGGTGCACGAAGAGGCGGTAGTCGGTCTCGGCGAAGGCCTGGCGGGAGGTCTCGTTGCCTTGGAGCAGGGGCAGGAGGGACGCGCCGTCGATGGCGGTGGGCAGGGTCATGCCGAGGACGTCGAAGAGGGTGGGGAAGAGGTCGACGGTGCGCACCACGCCCTGGACATCCTGGCGGCGGGCGTAGCCGGGGAAGCGCATCAGCATGACGGTGTGGAGCTGTTCCTGGTACAGCGAGTGGCCGTGGTCGACGTGGCCGTGCTCCATGAATTCGTCGCCGTGGTCGGACACCACCACCACGATGGCGCGGTCGAGCAGGCCCATGCGCCGCAGCTCGCCCATGAAGGCGCCGAGGCGTTGGTCGGCGTCGCGCACCTTGCCGTCGTACACCTTCTCGAGGAAGGCGGCGTCGGCGTCGTCGAGGGTGTCGCCGAGGCTGGCGTCGTCGCCGGGCTGCTGGATGGCGGCGAGGCCTTGTTCGCGGAGCTTGGCCTGTTCTTCGATAGAGCCGTCGAGCTCGCCGTCGTAGGGGATGGCCTGGATGCGGGGCTCGGGCAGGGCGTACTGGCCGTGGGCGTCGTAGCCGTGCAGGAAGAGGAAGAACGGGCCGCCGTCTTTGTGGGCGTTGAGCCACTCGATGGCGGCGGGGCTGGAGTAGTCCATGCCGGCGAAGGGGCGGTCGTCGAGGTATTCCGAGAAGCCCCGCGAGAAGCCGTACTTGCCTTGCACGCCGGCGCCACCGGTGAAGCCTGCGGCGGTCCAGCCTTGCTGCACGAGGAGGTTGGGGAAGGTCTCGATGCCGGCGGACAGGCTGGTCTCGGACATCTTGTCGGCGCCGAGCAGCGTGAGCTTGTTGGTGACGCGGTGGATGGAGGGCCAGCGGGCGGTCCACATGGACATGTGGGAGGGGAGGGTCCACGACGCGGCCGAGAAGGCGTTGTGGAAGACGACGGACTCTTCGGCGAGGGCGTCGAGGTTGGGGGTGAGGCCGTCGGGGTTGCCGGAGAAGCCGGTGCGGTCGTAGCGCAGGGCGTCCATGCTGATGAGGATGATGGACAGCTCATCTTTGCGGTCGGAGAGGTCGTAGCGGGCGGCGGCCATGGTGGCGTCGTCGACGAGGGGCTCGAGGACGTCGGCGAGGTCGGCGGGCTTGTTGGCGCTCGGATCTGCGGGCTGGCGGGCGAGCAGCCACAGGAGCACGGCCACGTTGGCGAGCACGATGACGACGACGATGGCACGAAGCTGCTTCATGGGGGGGCTCCAGGCGGCAGCGGGAGCGTATCGCACGACGCGGGGCCCGGGGTCGGGTGGGGGGCGCGGATGTGGCAGACTCTGTGGGTGTTCCTGCGGGTGTGATACGGGGGTCGGTATCGACCGGATTGGTCGGGCGTGGTGCTTCGGCCGCCAGCTGCCAGCCGCCAGCCGCCAGCTGTCCTGCGCCTCTTCCAAGGAGGCTGGTCGCCGAGAATGCACGGTGGCAGGTTGATCCGCTCAGGTTCGATGCGGTGGTGAGAGGTGACCGGGCTGGCTGCTGAAAGCCTCAGGCGGAAGGACCAACGGGATTCTGGCCGACTTGGTTGGAGGTGGGCGTGACCCCTGATGAAGCGAAACTGGTGGCGGAGCGGTCGGAGGCGCTGTGGGCGGCGGGTCGACCGCAGCAGGGGGAGGCGTTGGTGCGCTCGGCTCTGGTTCGGGTGGGTGCGGACAGCGGTGGGGTCCGAGCGGTGCTGGAGCTGGAGCTGGCGCGCTACACGGCATGGACCCGGCCGGCGGAGGCACTCGAGGGGTTGCGTCGGGCGCGGGAGGGGGCCCGGGGGTCAGGGGATGGGGCGCTGTTGGTGCGCGTTTTCATGGAGAGTGCGAGGCTGTCGCGCCGGTGCTTCGATGTTGAGGATGCCCGCGAGTGGGGTGAGGCGGCGGTTGAGCTGGCGCGACGTCTGGGGGAGCCGGAGCGGGTGGCGCAGGCGCTGGGGGAGCTGGCGGAGACGGCGCGGGTGCAGGGCGACCACGGGAGGCGGGTTGCGGCGTTGCGGGCGCGGGCGGACGTCGAGCGCGAGCAGGGCGGTGACTGGTGGGCCTGGATGCACACGCGCACGCTGGACCGGCTGGCGCAGGCGCTGGCGGAGCTGGGCGATGTGGCCGAAGAGGCTGCCGTGGTGTGGGAGGCGCTGGGTGTGTTCGCTGGGCTTCCCCGGGACGACGCCGATGACCGGGACTGGTGTGTGTACGCGATGGTGTGCGTGCGAGCGGCCGAGCTGTTCGGCGCGCCGGAGCGGTCTCTGCGGCGCGCGGTCGAGGCGTGGCGTGCGGCGATTGAGCTGGACCGGCTGGCGGATGGGGCGCACCGGAACCTGGCGTTTGCCTTGGTGCGGCTGGCGCGGGAGCACCGACCCACGGATGCGCTGGACCTGCTGGATGAGGCGCATCGGGTGGTGCGGCAGCTCGGTGAGAATGCCCCACTGGACGCTGAGCTGGTGGAACTGGTGGAGGCGCTGGAGGTGGAGGGGTTTGGCGACTGATATGGAGTCGGCGAGCGTCCTCGTTGGTCCTGCTGGTTCGGGCTTCCAGCGTCCAGCTGCCAGCTGCCAGCCCGGTCGCGTCACCTCGTCGCATCGAGGCAGACGGGGAACGGACCTGTCACTGCGGATTCTCGGTGACCACGTCCAATGGCGCGGGCACGAGAAGGCTGGCGGCTGGCGGCTGGCGGCCCAAGCGCCACCGATCCGGTTGATGCGGACTCCGAAAGACAGGGAGTCGGCGAGAGTCCTCGTTGGTCCGCGTCCCATCGAAGCCGACGGCGAACGGACCTGCCACTGCACATCCACGGTGGCCACGTCCAGCGGCGCAGGCACGAGAAAGCTGGCGACTGGCAGCTGGCAGCTGGCAGCTTTCAGCCGAAGCTCCACGTCCCACCGATCCGGTTGATGCGGACCCTGGCTGACTACTCGGAAGGTGTCTGGACCTGCACCACACTGCCGGCGGGAACGATGCGGATGTGGGCGCGCGATGCCGCGCTGGACAGGACCTCAGCACGGATGCGGGCGAGCTCGGCGCGGGCGTCGGGGGAGCTGCGGGCGGCCTCGAAGCGGGCGATGTCGGCTTGGGCGCCGGCGATGCGCTCGGCGGCGCGGGCGTGGGCGGCCGAGAGGGTGGTGGCTTTCTTGCCGCGGGCTTCGGGGATGAGCTTGGAGGTGTAGGCCTCGGCGCCGAGGGCGAGGGTCTCGCGGTCTCCGCGCGCACTGGAGACGTCGTTGAAGGCGTCGACGACGGCGGGAGGTGGGGTGAGCTCGCGGATGTCGACGGCGTCGATGCGGGCACCGGTCTCGAGCGCTTCGAGGATGGCCTGTGACTCGGACATGACGCGCTGGAGGAGGTCGGTGCGGCCGGTGGTGAGCAGGCGGTCGACGTCCATGGTGGCCACCACATCGGTGGCGACGGCGGTGACGATGGCGGCGGCGTCGGCTTCGGGGTCGGTGGCGCCGGTGAGCCACTGGGCGGGGTCGGCGACGGTGATCTGGACGACGAGGTCGAGGTCGACGAGGTTGGTGTCGCCGGTGAGCATGCGGGTGCGGCCGGGCTCGACGCGTCGGACTTCGCTCACGCGCACAACTTCGTGGCGCTCGATGGGCCACGGGAGCCGGAAGCCGAGACCTGCACGGGAGGTGCGGTCGATGGTGCCAAAGCGGAAGACGACCGCTACATCGCCGGTCTCGACCACGAACAGCCCCGACGCCAGCCACAGGACGGGCACGAGCAGCAGCCATCGCCAGGAAACCCGCATCAGCGCTGGGCCTCGAGCACGCGGCGGAACAGGGCGGAGTCGGACTGGAGCACGACGGTGTCGTCGTCGTTGACGAGGGCCTCGAAGGCTTCGAGCTCGCGGAGGTGGAGGTACAGCTCGGGGTCGCGGGCGAAGGCTTCGGCGTACAGGCGTGCGGCGGTCTCTTCGGCGCCGGCCTCGACCCGGGCAGCGGCTTGTTCGGCGTCGGCGAGCATCTCGGCGGCCTTGCGGTCGGCTTCGGCGCGGATGCTGGCGGCTTGTTCTTCGCCCTCGGAGCGGTACCGGTTGGCGATGCGGCTGCGCTCGGCGCGCATGCGGTCGTAGATGGACTGTTCGTTCTGGAGGGGGAGACCGAGGGTGCGCAGCCGTAGCTCGACGACCTCGATGCCAAGGCGGCGTGCAGCGACCTCGGCGACGGAGTCCTTGAGGGCGGTGGACAGCATGGGCTTGGGCGCGGCACCGGCGGCCTGGACGGTCATGAGGGCGGCGTACTCGCGCTGACCGAGCGACGATGCGATGCGGCTGACGGCGAGGTCGGAGAGTTGGGTCTCGGCGACTTCCGGGGTGCCGACGGCTTCGAGGAACAGCTTGGGGTCGGACACCCGCCAGAGCACAAAGGGCTCGACGACGAGGTTCTTCTTGTCTTGGGTGAGCATCTCGGTGGCGGGGACGGTGAGCAGGCGAGCACGGCGGTCGAAGCGCACGACCTGGTGCAGAGGCCAGGGTGCCCGGAGGTAGAGTCCGGGCGCATCGACGGTGCGGACCGGGGCGCCGAAGAGCGTGACCACGGCGACTTCGCGGGCGTCGACCGTGTAGACCGCGCCGGCGAGCGAGGCCGTGAGCAGCGCAGCGGCGGCGAGCAGACCCCACGGAGGGGAGGCGGCGGTGGTGGGGGAGTCGGACATGGCGGGCTCAGCGAGGGGGGGCAACGGGCGGCAGCGGGGTGTCGCCGAGCCAGATGGAGACGGATGCCGGGGCGAGCACCAGAGGGCGGTGGCTCAGGGTGGCCTCGAGGTGTTCCCAGCGCAGGCGCTCGCGGGTGAGTGCGGGTGCACGGGCACCGCCGGTGGACAGGGCGGTGTGGGCGGCCTGGACGGACTCGGCGCGGGCGACGGTGGCGGCGGCGGTTCCGTGGGCGGCTGCGATGCGGGCGACGGCCGCCCCTCCGGCGCGCGGGAGGACGTCGGCGGCGTAGGCTTCGGCGCGGTTGATGGCGGTCTGGCGCTCTTCGTCGGCGCTGATGACGTCGAGGAAGGCGGCGGTGACGCTGGGTGGGACCGCGGCGGTGGAGATGGGGGCGTCCATGACCTCGACGCCGAGCCCGGCGACGTCGGCGGCTTGTTGGGTGGCGCGGAGGACGTCGACCTCGAGGGCGGCCCGGCCGTTGGTGAGGACATCGTCGTGGGTGCGGGCGGCGACAGCCTCGAGCAGGGCGTTCTGGGCGAGGGAGCGCAGGGAGGTGTCGGGGTCGCGGACCCCATAGGCAAACGCGAGCGGTTCCTTGACCCGGTAGTGCAGGCTGGCTTCGACGGTGACCATGGACTGGTCGCCGCAGAGCAGGGGGGTGCCGGCGTCGACCACGGAGGTGCGTCGGATGCGCGCGACGTCGACCAGCTCGAGGCGGTCGATGGGGGGCGGCAGCGAGATGGCGAGGCCGGCGGGTGCCGGGTTGCCGGGGGCTCCGAAGCGCTCGACGATGCCCACATGGCCGGTGGGGACGGCGTGCACACCGCCCAGGAGCCAAGCGGCGGCGAGGACGGCGCCGATGCGGCGTGGGGTGACGAAGCGCCCGAGGGGGGCGTCGAGCCGCAGGAAGGTGGCGCGGGCGCGGTGGTCGTTGAGGTGGCCGCGCAGGCCGGCGGAGGCGGTGGAGACCCCACTGGCGGCCAGAGAGAGCAGGCCGACGGTGGCGAGGAGGGGAGCGGCGCCGTGCTGGAGCAGGGCGAAGGCCTGGGCGGCCACGAAGAGGCCCACGCCGAGGGTGTGGAGGGTGTGGGGGTCGGTGTCGTCGGGGGCTTCGCGCGCGGCGAGGGCCCGGTCGCCGAAGAGCACCACGAGGCCGGCCACCAGGAGGACGAGGTTGCCGGTGCCGGGGTCGGGGAGGCCTCGGGAGAAGGCGGCGAGCACGATGGCGGCGCCTGTGAGTCCGCCGAGCCACGACAGGGCGGGGGCCATGCGCTCAGGCAGACCCGGGACAGCGACGGCTGGGCCGAGGCGGGCGAGGGTGGCGAGGCCGGCCCACGCGAGCAGCTCACCGGACCCGGGCTCGCCGAGGAGGGCCATGATGGCGCCGGCGTTCAGCGCGAGCAGCGCCAGGCCGAGGCGGGCGGTGCGGCGGGGGAGGGTGCTGGGCTGGAGGGTGTCGGCGGGGGCGTGGGTGGTGGTGGAGTCGTCGGTGGTGACGGCGTAGGTGACGCCGAGGGCCGCCAGCAGTCCGCCCACCCAGCCCACGGGGGCGAGGTGTTCGCCGTAGACCACCACGCCGATGGCGGTGGCGAACACGACCTCGGACAGCGAGAGCACGGCTGCCAGGCCGGCGCCCACGCGCTTCATGCCCAGGTTGAGGAGGTAGAAGGGGAGGTTGGTGCAGACGAGCGCGAGGCCGAGGGTCCACAGCATCGCGGAGCTGGAAATCCACAGCTCCCCGGCCACCAGGGCGACGACGCCAAGGAGCACCGCCGCGACGGTCCAGGCGAGCGCGAGGGTGGACAGGATGGGGGTGTTGGCCTGTCGGGTGGCGCGTGTGTAGACGAGGACGGCGCCGTACCCGAGGGCGGATGCGAGCGCGAGGCCGTCGCCCAGCAGGAAGCGGGGGTTGGCGAAGTGCGCGACCTGGAACAGGCTGACGCCGGTGAGCATCGCCACGCCCACGAGCGCGATGCCGGCCCCGGTGACGGCGGCGGGGAGGGGCTTTTCGCGGAACATCCACCACGCCAGCGGGAAGACCACGACCGGCGCCAGGTTGTGCAGGAAGATGGTGTTCGCGACGGTGGTGAAGGCGTAGCCGCCCACGAAGGTGCTGGATGCGATGGCCAGGGCGACGCCGAGCATGGCACCCAGGCGCACGGTGTCGCGGGAGGGCTTGGCGAGGGTGGTGGGGCCTTCTCGCCAGGCGGCCATGCCGGCGAACACGATGGCCACGAAGATGGCCCGCCACGCGGCAACTCCGAGCACGGATGCGGCGGCTGCGCGCGTGAAGAGCGCCATGAGCGAGAACGCGAACATGGCCCCGAGGACGAGCAGGAGGTCGCGTGGACCGGGGGCCGGGCCGGGCGTGTGGGAGGCTGGTGGAGTGCTCGACATGGTCTCGGGTGCGGAGGCGACCGGCAGTCTACCGTCCGGAGACGGGCGATGCTGGTCGACCACCATGGCTGGCGCATGGGGTTAGGGGGGGACTGGCGAACGGCGACGACACGACCAGGTGACCCTCGGATGACTGGGAAGGACGACAACAGCGCAACACAAGGGGTGCTGTACTGTGCAGGCCGGAAGGGGTCTGTCGACCAGTCGTTCTACGCCTGGGTGTTGCGGGGGGCATCGGTTCGCGTGGAGCCTCTGGGCGGTCACCGGGATGTGGTGCGCCGCGTGGGCAAGGAGCTGGGGCGGACCTCCCACCCGATTGCGGGTGTGGTGGACCGCGACGCCTGGCCCGACGACATCCTGGCCCGGCAGGCCGAGTCGGTGGAGGTGCTGCCGTACTTCGAGGTCGAGAGCTACCTGGTGCACCCGGAGCTGCTGGGGCCGGCGCTTCGGCTGCGTGGGCGTGAGATCCCGGTGGCCCAGATTGTCGAGTTTCTGCTGGACGCTGCGCGGGCCACGTACATGCCGGCCATCAATGCGCACCTCAGCCACGCTCCGAAGGCGAAGGGGAAGGGGCGCCTGGAGCAGATGGCGGCCCAGTACGCAGAACAGCTGCGCAAGGCCGACACCATCATCGACAGTGGGAACGCGGATGCGCTGCTGCGGTACTTTCCGGGGCGTCGACTGGCCCAGCGGGTGTCGCGCAAGCTCGACTTCCTGAACGCCCAGCACCTGCTCGAGACCATCTTGCGGGTGCCGGGGCTGCGGGACCACTGTCGGCCGGTGCAGGACCTGCGGGGGGCGTTGTTGTTGCGGCTGGGGGTGTAGGAAGGCTCCTTGGACTCTGTCGGGGCCACCTCACCCTGGTAGGGGCCGGGACTTTGGGCCCCCTCCGACCCCTTCGGGGCCACCTCACCCTGGTAGGGGTCGGCGTTTTGGGCCCCCTCCGACCCCTTCGGGGCCACCTCCCCCTGGGAGGGGGAGGACTCTGTCGGGGCCACCTCACCCTGGTAGGGGTCGGACTCTGTCGGGGCCACCTCACCCTGGAAGGGGGAGGACTCTGTCGGGGCCACCTCCCCCTGGAAGGGGCCGAGCTCTCGCTACTTCACGGTGCGCTTGCCGGTCCAGTCGGCGAACAGCTCGAAGTAGCTCAGGCAGCTGATGGGGCCGAGCACAATCCAGAACGCGAGCTCCTCGTAGGGGAAGCTGTGGCCCAGGACCTCGACGTAGCCGATGAACTGGCTGGTGTTCGGGAATGCCCAGTGGCCCAGCTTGAGCGACACCACTTCGTAGATGAGCGAGAACCACACGAAGTAGATGGCGGGACCGGCGAAGCGGCGCAGCAGGTCGCGGTGCTGGGCGACCACGTAGAGGACCGGCAGCACGCCGAAGAAGATGCCCACCTTGAGGTAGGCGTAGTCGAAGACCAGCAGGTCCGGGGCGAAGGCCCACGACAACACGAAGGCCGTGAAGAGGAACCCGTGCCAGGCCGCAAGGCGCCAGAGCGGCCAGGACGGCAGGGTCTTGCCGTCAGACTCGCCCACGAACCGCTGGTAGAAGGCGACGGTGAGGTACGCGAACATCATGAGCCATGGGATCTGCTCGATGAACACGTAGTCGAAGGCCCGGGCGTCGCCGAAGAACGACTCTCCCAGCACCCACGCGTGGGTGACTTCCATGAAGTAGTCGATGATGATGGCCAGCGGCACGCCCATGATGGCGGAAAATGCGACGGCTCGGCCGGTGCTCGCCTTGGCCCGCCACCCCAGGTACACGCCGGGCACGAGCAGGAAGAGCAGCATCGACGGCACGAAGGTGAGGTGGGTGGCCAGCATCACGCCAGCAGCAAACACGGGCCACAACACTGCCAGTGTGAGGTCGAAGGCTCGGGCTCGGTCGATGGACCCTGCGGCGGGGCGGGTCTGGGTTGCTTGCAGTTGCATGCTCAACTCCGGGAAGATGCTGGCGCCCTAAGGGGGTGGTCCCGGTGGTGTTTGCTCCTGTGCGCCATCCCCCCCTGGTCTGGCGCCATGGCACGTGTGGCGTCTTGGAGCGTCAGTCTGAAAGGCTATCCCAAGAACGAAGGCGGGACGTCACCGTGGGGGCGACGTCCCGAGAGGCTTCAGCCGACTGGGGGGCCTACCAGACCTCACACTGCGTGGCGGGGCGCATCGGGGTGCCCTCGGCGCAGGCGAAGGCCTCGTGGAACTCGGGCAGCTGCGAGACCGTGCCGATGACGCGGTAGGTGGCCGGGGAGTGGGGGTCGGACTTGATCTGCATCTGCAGGTATTCGTCCTTGGCGAGCGAGCACCAGCCCTGGGCGAAGCTCACGAAGAACAGTTGGTCGGGGGTGAGGCCGGGGATGGTCTGGTCGGCGCCTTCGCTGGCCTTCCAGGCGCGGTACGCCACGCGGGCTCCACCGATGTCGGCGATGTTCTCGCCGTTGGTGAGGTCGCCGTTGATCTTCATGCCTTCGATGGGCTCGAACTGGCTGTAGAAGTCGGACACACACTGGGTGCGCTCTTCGAAGCGCTCGCGGGCTTCGGGGGCCCACCAGTCGCGCACCTTGCCCTCGGGGTCGAACTGCGAGCCCTGGTCGTCGAAGCCGTGGGTGAGCTCGTGGCCCATCACCATGCCGATGCCACCGAAGTTCATGGCGGAGGGCCGGCTGGCGTCGAAGAAGGGGGGCTGCAGGATGCCCGCGGGGAAGGCCATCTCGTTGAGCAGGGGGTGGTAGTAGGCGTTCACCATGTGCGGCGGCATGTGCCACAGCTTGCGGTCGGTGGCGTTGCTGGCCCGCGCGATGACCTTGGCGTGCTCGAACAGGGCGGCGTTGATCATGTTGGCGGCGTGGTTGTCTGCGGAGACCTCGAGCTTGCCGTAGTCTTCCCATTCGTCGGGGTAGCCAATCTTGTTGACGAGGGTGTTCTTCTTCTCGATGGCGCGCGAGCGGGTCTCGTCGTCCATCCAGGTGAGGCTGGGGAGGCCCTGCTCGAAGGCGTCTTGGATGCCGCCAATGAGCGACAGAGCCACGTCGCGGGACTCGCCGGCGAAGAACTTCTCCACATACTTGCGGCCGATGGCCTCTCCCATCGAGCCACCCACGATGCGACCGCAGCGCTTCCACCGCGGCGACTGCTCTTCCTGACCGGTGACCTTCTTGCCGAAGTACTCGAAGCTGGCGTCGGCGAAGGTGGTGGGGAGGTGGTTGGCGGTGTCGCGGAGGATGGCCCACCGCATGTAGTCCTGGAGGACGGCGATGTCGGTCTTGGCGATGAGCGCGGTGACCTTGCCGAAGGTTTCCTTGCTGTCGACGGAGATGTGTTGGATGTGGTCGCCGTCGAGGGCCTTCAGCCAGGCGTCCCAGTCGATCTCGGGCGACACGCTCTTCAGGTCGCGGTCGACGCGGTTGTAGATCTTGGTGGGGTCGCGGAGGGCCTCGCGGGGCTGGTGCACCTCGGCGAGGGCCAGCTCGAAGTCCAGGACCGCTTGTGCGCGGGCTTCGGCTTCAGCGTCGTCGGAGGCGAGCTCGGCGGCCTTGAAGTTGAACGCGATGTGGGCCACGAGGTCGGTGCGGAGGCCGTCGTTGCGTTCGTTCTTCTCGAGGTAGTAGTCGCGGTCGGGGAGCGACAGGCCGGACTGGCCCATGTGGAGGATCTGCAGGCCCGGGTCGACGAAGTCACCCTCCACGTACGCGCCGTAGAAGACGTCGATGCCAATCTTGTGGAGGTAGCCGACGGCGGCGGAGAGGCCGGCGAGGTCGGTCACGCCGTCGACGCGTTCGAAGAAGGGCGCGAGGGGCGCGATGCCGGCGGCGTCGATGGCACCTTCGTCCATGCAGGCCTTGTACATGTTGCCCAGCCGGGCCCAGTCGGCGTCGCCCTGGTCGGGGGTCTCGGCGGCGGACTCGAGCAGAGCCTTCACCCACTCTTCATTGCGGGCGTTGATCTCGGAGAAGCTGCGGGTCCAGCGCGGACGGTCGGCGGGCAGCTCGGTGCGTGCTTCCCAGCCACCGCACGCGAACTTGTAGAAGTCGGTGCAGGGGTCGACGGTGGGGTCGACGTCTTTCCAGATGTCCTGCGCGTACTGGGGCAGCTGGGTGAGGTCGGTGGGCTTGGCGGGGGCCGGGGGCGCCTTGGGACCACAAGAAAGGAGGAGCAGCGCGGCAAAGACCGAGCGGGAGTGCGAGAAGGTCATGGCTTCATCCGGGGAGAGCGTCGACAGTGTGCGTGGCGTCGCGCTCTACTCCAAACCGCGCGGTCCGGCGAGCCCTCGGGTGGGGTCAGGTGGGGGTTCTTCGCAGAATTGCCGTCATGCAGCCCATCGCGCCCCCGGCGGTGAGGAATGCCGAGACATCGACGGGGTGTGTGGTGACGTCTGCGGCGTGGAGCGCGGCTTCGATGTGAGGGCAGTGGGCGGGCATCACCACGCGACGGGGGGCGACACACACCATGTTCATGCCCCGGCGCTGGCGGAGCTCGTGAGTGGGGGGCAGCTCGATGAGCTGGACGCCGCGGTGGGTGAGCAGACGACGCAACACGTAGGGCAGGCGCTCCTGGTCGACGACGGCGAGGTTGTGGTCGAGGAAGACGCACACGCCGAGCAGATGTTGGGTGCCGCGCGGGAGGGGCACGGGGTGAATCTGCACACTCGGGCCCACCAGCGACCGGATCCAAGCCAAGGCGGCGCGGTTGGTGCGGGTGCCGAGACCGACGAGGAGGGTGTGGGCGTCGAGCCAGAGGGCATCGGCGCCTTCGAAGGTGGCCGTGCCGCGGGGAAGGCCCAGCATGGGGGCGTCGACACGGGCCAAGGCGCGCTGGGCGACGGCGGCTTCACCGGCCCGGACGGGACTGGCGGGACGGCCCACGGCGCAGCCTTCGGGAGTGGTGAAGATGAGGTCGCGCATGAACACGACGTTGGGTGGGGCGGTGGGGGCGTCGTGGACATGGACCGCCACGCCGAGGCGGGCGTAGGTGGTGGCGAGGGCGTGCAGCTGTCGGCGCATGTCGGGGAGGTGGGGCTTGCCAAGCATCAAGACGGCGTCGGGGTCGTCGATCTCACCGAGGGTGTCGGGCGGTCGGGCGAGGAGCACTTCCGCGAGTGGCGACACCTCGTCCACCACACCCACTTTCCGGAAGAACTGCCCGAGCGCGACGTCTTCGGCGTGGGCCCGCGTGCGCTGGGTGAAGGTGGCCCCGCCGTAGGTGGCGGGCAGAGGCGTGGGGGAGGGGTCTGGCATGGTGGGCTCTGCGCTTTGACGGCAGGCTATCGCGGGGGGACGGACGCCCAGTGGTCAGATTGGCGACAGGTGTCAGCCGGGTCGGGACCACGTACATCTCTCTCGTCACCAGGAGGTCGATGTGGGCAACCCGACAAAGCAGCACAGGCGCACCACGACACCACCGCAGAAGCCCGGAGCGGCTCTGTCGCGGGCAGCACGACGCGGGGCCCGGGGAGTGTCCAACTCGGTCCGGCAAGACCAGCTCCGAGCGGTGGGGCCGGGGCAGGTGGAGACCTACCCGGAGATGGGCTGGGGCGCGGGTCTTGGTCTCGAACAGGAGGAGGAGCGAGACACAGCGGTCCGGGAAGCGCCCCACTTCGACCCCGTCGACGGACTCGTGGTCGACCTGGAGCCGCTGGACAAGGTTCCTTTGGGGCCGGTCTCATTGGGCGGCGTGGTGGTGTCGGGCGATGCAGCCATCAGCGGTCGCCTGCGCGCCAAGACCGCGGATGGGCTGGGCATCACCTACAACCCACTGAGTGGGGCGGGAGCCGTGTCTGCATCCGCCGCCATCGAAGGGGTGACGGGCAAGCTGGGGGTGGGCCTCTCGGCAGGAGGGCCACAGCTACAGGTGGGAACGAAGGCGCTGGGCACGACGCAGGTGGTGTCGGTGCAGCCGTCCCTCAACGGGATGACCGTTCGGTACCGCAATGAGGCTCCGATTGCCGAGGTGGTGGGGGATCACACCATCTCGGGCAACCTGTCCATGACCGCCACTCTGCACTTCGAGCGGGAGGGCTCGGGTCCGGGGACGGGCCTCGACCCCCAGACAATTCAGGAGATGGAGAAGGCACGCGACCGGCTGCTGGTGGGGCTGGGCGTGACAGGAACCCTGCTGCTGCTCGAAGAGGTGGCGCCATACCTGCTCTTGTTGCTGCTGTAGGCGCCGCGTCAGGGCGTGACGGTCACGGTGCCCGAAGCGACGTGTGTGAGGGTGTCTTCGAGCCACTGCAGCTCTGCCTCGCCGATCCAGATGTGGCCGCCTGCGCGGGCGTTGCCGCCGACCGATGTGAGGGCGGAGAGGCCGTACGGGTCGGTGAGCTTCTGGACATCGGTGATGTCGAAGTCGCCATCGACGGTGGTGAGGCTGGTGAGGTGGTCGAAGGTGCGGATGGAGTTCAGGCGGTTGAGGATGAAGTCGCCGCCGACATGCTGCAGAGACGGGGGGAGCGCGGCGTCTTCGAGGTAGCGGTCGGCCACGAGGCGGAAGCTGCCGTCGACGGACTGGAGGTTGGGGAGGTGCAGTGTGTGCAGCTCGCGGCAGTCTTCGACGATGAGGTCTCCGCCCACATCGACGAGGGCGTCCATGGCCACGGACGTGAGGCGGGGGCTGGCGAGGAGCTCGATGCTGCCGCCCACCTGCTCCAGGGCGGGAAATTGGCTGATGGAGATGGGCTGGCCGTAGAAGACGAGGTCGCCGCCCACGTGTGCCAGGTTGGGGGGGCCGCCGAAGTGCCCCGGTGCAAGAGCGGGGAAGAACGACGCGGTGCCGTCCACGACTTCGAGCGCGGGCAGCCAGGTCAGGGTGTCTGCGGCGACTCCGTCCGCGTGGAGGGTGCCCACCTGCGACAACGAGGGCAGGGCGGGCATGGTCCCGGGTTCGGCCGAGATGGTGGCGTCCCCGGTCACCCGGCGCAGGGCGCGCAGCCAGCCGACGGACCGGTCGGTGTCGTTGAGTTCGATGTCGAGCGTGTCGACAATCGCCAGGTTGGACAGGCCGGAGATGGCTTGCAGGCGGGGGTTGGCGGTGACTTCGAGCGAGGGGATGTAGGCGACGTGGTCGAAGCCGGGGATGCGCTCGAGGAAGGTGTTGTGTGCGATGACCACGGACTCGCCGACGTTGAGCAGAGACTCGAAGCGGGGCGGGCTCTCGGAGCGGACCCGCGTGTACGTCAGCGACTCGACGTGCGTGAGGGCCGGGAATTGCGGGACCGCGCGGTCGGGCAGGCTCTCGAGCCGAAGGGCGCTGGTGACGGTCCGTAGAGCCGGAAATTCGGGAGCCGTGGTGAGGTCGTTGCCGGTCACCAGGAGGGTGCCGATGGTGTGGAGGGCATCGAAGCGGTCGACAAATTCGAGGGGCTGCTGGTCGCGGGCCCTTGAAAGGTCGAGGGTGCCGCCGACCCGTTCGAGGTTCGAGAAGCCTTCGACGCGGGAGAGCGCGGTGGCGGCGGTGATGTGGATGGAGCCGTCGACCGCTGCCAGTGTGTCGAGGCCGGCGGTGGTCACGAGCGAGCTCGAGTGAAGGACGAGGTCGCCGCGCACTTCTTGGAGACAGTCGAGCGCGGTGAGGTCGCGGACGTCGTTGGCTTGGATGGTGAGGTCGCCGTCGACGACCGCGGTGACTGCGCACAAGGCGAGCATGTCGGCTTCGGAGTGGAGCGTCAGAGGGCCTTCGACCACGGTCTCGAACTCGGTGGGGGCCGGGTCATCGGAGGGGTCTTCAGCGGGGTCTTCCGGGGCGTCGTCCAAGGCGCCTTCGGGGACGTCGTCGGTCAGGCCGGTGTCGAGGGAGATGGTCCCGGTCGTTGCGTCGTCGGACAGGCCATCTCCGGACGCGGAGGGTGCCTTGAGTTGGATGGCGCAGCCGGTCGCACCGATGAGCAGAACATGCAAGACAAGACTCTGGCGAGCCACCATTGGAACCCCCGATGTGGTGTGGACAGTGCCGCGTTCCCGTGCGGCACTCCTACCGTAGGAGGCGGGCTGAACCGGGTCTCTTTCGCGGGCTATCTCCGCCCTTGCATTGGATTACACCCAGGTGTCGGGGTCGGCGTAGCCCAGGCGTGCGGCCATGTCTTGCACGGTGGGGAGGGCCAGGGCGGGAGCCAGGGCTTGTGCGCGGGCAAACCATCGGCGGGCACGGGGGCGGGCAGTGGCCATGACCGGGGGGAGGGGCGTCTCGATGACCTCGGCCAGGAGGGGATGGGTGGGGATGCCCAGCCAGTCGGTGATCCGGGCGAATGTGGCGCGGCGGATGTCGGCGCTGCCCACCACATCTTCGAAGCGGACGCGGAGGAAGTCGGGGTGGGTGTGGAGGAAGTCGAGCGTGTGTTGGTGTGCGGTGGCCCACTGGTGAGCGGCCACCTCGACCAGTGGACGATGGGCGACGTCGCGCCAACCCGGGAAGAGGTCGTACTTCCAGAAGGGGGCGTCGGCGGGACGGTGGGAGGTGTAGCCGGGGATGGAAAGCGGGGGCTGCACCGGATGGGCGTGGAAGCCGCGGAAGGTCCAGCCGTCGACCAGGCCGTTGATGGCGGCGGCGGGGTTGCGGGTGAGGTGCAGGACGCGGAAGCGGGCGCGCGGGAAGAGCTGGCGCAGGAAGGCGAGGCGGTAGGCGTTGGAGGGGGTCTTGATGATGAAGGGGCGGGTGAGGTGGTCTTCGGTGGCGCGGACCCACGGGCCGACGGTGACGAACGGAGGCTCTTCGACCACGGCGCCGGCGGGGGGCCGGGGCGGGGTGAGGTGTGGGAATGCGCGGTCGACGGCGGGGGTGTCGAGGTCCCACATGTGGGGGTGGACCTCGGGGACGGCGGCCCGGGCCTGTCGGATGACTTCGAGGTGGACTGCCTGCAGGCGAGCAGGCGGGAGGCCATCGGCGGGGGCGCGCGTGCCGAGAACGGTGGCCCAGGCGGTGTTCAGCCAGTCGCGAAGGCGGTGGGCGGGCCAGGGGTGCTCGGGCCACTGGATGGTGAAGCGCCAGGCGAGGTCGGTGGCCCACTGGTGGAGGTCGACCGGGCCGGTCTGGCGGTGGCCGGCGTCGAGGGCCAGCTCGCGGTCGAGCACGGGGGCGTCGAAGGGGGTGCCGGGGGCGATGGCGTCGTCGTGGCCGCCGGTGTCGAGGGGATGCAGCCGCGCGAGGGTGAGGAGGGGGTTGAGCTCGGCCTGGAGGTGCAGGAGGTGGGGGCTGGCGCGGAGGGTCTCGCTGAAGACGCTGGAGCCACCCCGCGACGAAGAGGCCACGACCACCACGTCGCGCACTTTCTCGCAGAATTGGTGCACGTGTGGGCCACGGAGCGGGGCCAGCCTGGCGACCCGTGCGCGGACGCGGTCCAGAGTGGGCCGCACATCGTGGAGGGTGTGGGTCATGGCAGCCGGGTGCGGGCGTCGAGCCGAGTGAGGAAGGCCCGTCGGCGCCAGCGCTTCCAGTGGTTGGCGTCGCTGCGGAGGGAGGTCCACTCCACCTTGGCTCGGAGGCGGGCCTCGCGGAGGTAGAGGAAGGGGTCGGCGATGGGGGCGCCGGCGTCGGTGGCACGGGCGTACCCGAGGGCTTCCATCTGCTCCCCGGCTTCTTCCTCGACGGCCGCCAGCTCGACGGGGGACAGGCGCGTGCGCCACTTCTCGGTGTTGTTCTTGAGGAAGCCGGCGTCGGCATTCTTCCAGGAGTCCATCATCTTCGCGATCTTGCGGGCGCTGGTGGTCTCGGAGAAGCGCAGCATGGCGGGGTGGAAGTCTTCGCCCAGGTGGTGGCACGCAGCGCGGATGGTGGGCTCGGGCCGGGAGACGAGGTCTTCGTAGTGCATGCGGTGCACGCGGTCGCCGATGCGGGCCTGGAGCGCGAGCCCTTGGGCTTGTTGGCGGGCCCACAACCGGGCGGACAGGCGGGGGGCGCAGGGGCTGAACACACTCTTGCGTGCAGAGACGGCGACGTCGCGGGGGTCGCGCACCAGCCAGAGCAGGCCGGCGTTGGGGAACCGGGCCAGGATGCGGTCGACGTGGTGAATCATGAAGGTGGACTTGCAGCCCCACCGCCGGGCCGAGGTGGACTCGAGGTGCTGGGCGTACAGCGCGAGAAACAGCCCGAAGAGGTCTTTGGGCTGGGCGTCGGCGACCATGCGGTCGATGTGGGGGGTGATGTCCCAGGGGTGGATGTGGATGGCCACCAGGTGGGCGATGTCGGCGGCGAGCGCGCGGCGGGGGCCGGCCTGTTCGAGGTCGCCGTAGCGGTCTTCGAGCCCACCGAAGTAGTTCATCACGTGCGGGGGGTGGGGCACGGTGATGTGGGGGTGGGCGTCGAGCACGAGGCGCAGCAGGTTGGACCCGGAGCGCTCGGTGCCGATGATGAACAGGGGGTCGGTGGGGGTGCCAGACCGACCGGGCGATGTGGCCATGGGGCCTCCTGCGGACGGTCGGCGCGTATCCCGGGAGCGGGGCTGCGGGTTGGGGTTGGATGCCCTACATTCGCGGGCGCGCCTTGGAGACGGCATGAACTCCCTCGCCCTGTCCGCCACCCTCGCGTGGGCTGCTGCCGGAGCCCCCACCTCTGCCGCGGGCTGGCCCGACCTCGGTCACCCCCCTGCCGGGCCCGGCGTGGACGGCCGCCGAGATGCCGCGGTGGTGGTGGGTATCGAAGACTATCGGTCGCTTCCCGATGTGCCCGGCGCGGTCGACAACGCCGACGACTGGGTGCGCTGGCTGGCCCGAACCCGGGGGGTGCCACTGTCGCGCATCCACTCCGTGAGAGACCGCCGGGCCACCCGAGACCGCATCGTGTCCGAGGTAGAGCGGGCGCGGGATGAGGTCCGAGCCGGCGGCACTCTGTGGCTCGTGTATGTGGGCCGCGGCGCCGAGGGGGGCGTGTGGACGGCCGATGCACCGCGGGATGCGCAGCCGGAGGCGCTGTTCGACTTTGCGTCGATGGATGCGGCGCTCGATGGCCATGGCGGAGCGCAAGCCGTGGTGGTGGTGGATGCTGGTGTGTCGGTGAAGATGGCTTCGTCGACGGTGTTTTCGAGCTCGGCTGGTGGGGGTGGGCCGCTGGGGATGCCCGACATGGGGCGTCCGGCGCTGTCGTACCTGGTGCTGGGGGCGCTGCGTGGGTGGGCCGACACCAACAACGACGCGGTGGTGTCGGCGCGCGAAGTGGCGCGATTTGTGGAGGATGGCCTGACGGTGGTGGATCCCGATGGGGGAGCGGCCACGGTTCTCACGGGTCCTGACGCCGACCTGGCCTTGGGGGCACGCGAGCCCGGCCCCGACCTCGTGGAGATGGCGCTGTCCCGCCGCCATGATGTGGTGGTGGACGGAGGCACCGACGCCGACTTCGCCGCACTGGCCGAGCAAGCTGCGGCGATGGAGGCAGCGGAGCGTGCGGCCCGAGCGCGTACCACCGATGCTCGGGAAGCCCTGGTTCGCGACCGGGCTGCGCGGCTGGCACGGGCTGCGGCCGACCTGCAAGCCGAAGCCACCGCTGCCTGGGCCGACCTCACACCCGCGCTGGAGAGTGGCGGCGCCCGGTCGGTGGCGCTGGTGGAGCGGTTTGTGGAAGCCTACGCCACGGCTCGGGTGCGCATCGACGACCAGGACCGCACGGTGTTGGTGCCCGAAGTCGACGACGCCCGCTCCTGGCTGGCCGACATCGCCCGTGCCACGGCGGCCGACCCCCTCGCCAGGCCGGTCCTGTCCGCCCGCACATCCGCGCGTACCCGGGCGGTGGTGATGGCCGACTGGCAGGCGTGTGTGTCTCTGTCCGACCCCGCCGGATGCACCGAGCTGGGGGACCGATACGCGCACGCCCTCGATGGGCTCGACCTCCACCCCGCCAAGGCCGCGGCGCTCTACCAACGCGGCTGCGACCACCTCGACGCCAGTGCATGCCATCACCTGGGGGGCGTGCTCCAGCTGGGAGTGGGGGTCACCGCCGACCCTCCCCGGGCCCGCACCCACTTCCAAGCGGGCTGCGACCTGGGCTCGGGGGCGGCCTGTGGGCACCTGGGCCTGATGGTGGGGTCGGGACAGGGCGGACCACCAACCCCTGGTCTGGCCACCGACCTCTTCGCGCGGGGCTGCGACATGGACGACGGCTTCTCGTGTCGGCTGCTGGCCGAGAAGCTGGCGGTGGGAGATGGGGCCGACCCCGCCCGGGCGGCGGAGCTGCTGGACCGAGCATGCGGCCTGGGTGAGCGCGCGGCGTGTCTCACCAAGCCGGTCACCGAAGCCGCGGAGCTCACCGAGGGCACTGTGGTGCTGGCCGAGACTGGCCTCGACGAGCCCGTCTTCCAAGAGTCCACCGCCGGCGACACCAAAGGAGAGGTGCTGGCGCTGTGGGAAGGCTGTCGGTCGGAGCAGCAGCCGTCGAGCTGCAACAAGCTGGGGTATCGCTACGAAGCCGGCTCTCACGGTCTCTACACCGACATCGAGCGCGCCGCGCACCTGTATGCCCGAGCCTGCGACCTGGGCGTGGCCATGGCATGCGGGAATGTGGGGTACCTCCTCGAGTCCGGGCAGCTGGGGGCCCACGACTACCGCGCTGCCAACGCGCGCTACCAGGCGGGCTGTCAGGCCGGGAATGCCCGCTCCTGCGGCAACCTGGGTGTGTTGTACGACCACGGGCTGGGGGTGCTGGTGGACAAGGTGCGCGCCAACATGCTCTTCGACCGTGCCTGCACACTGGGCTCGGGGGCGGCGTGCACCAACCTGGGCTTCAACTTCGAGACCGGAGCCGGGGTGCCGTCCAACGAGCGGCGTGCCCTGGGGCTGTACGAGACGGGCTGCGACCGCGAAGACTACCGTGGCTGCGGAAACCTGGGCTACTTGCTGTGGACCGGTCAGCGGCGTCGGCAGGACCACACCCGTGCCCGAGAGTACCTGCGGGTGGCCTGTGAGCACGACGACGCCCGCAGCTGCAACAACGTGGCCATCATGCTCAGCCAAGGCGCCGGAGGCCCCACCGACCTCGACGCCTCCAACCGCTACATCGAGCGCGGCTGCGACCTGGGCGATGCGAACGCCTGCCGCAACCTGGGCCTGCGGTACCGCGATGGCACCCGTGGCAAGGCGGTCGACCTCGGCGCGGCGCGCTTCTACCTGAACCGGGCCTGCTCGATGGACAACGGCGAAGCCTGCGCTGAGCTGGGAGGCATGCAATGACCCCCACCTGGACCACCCTGGCGCCGTGGTCGACGCTCCTCCCGACGCTCGCGGACGTGGGGCTGAATGTGGTGGGCGTGGCCGACCCCGACACCACTGCGGCCGAGCAGGGCATGCGGTCGGCCGTGGTGTTTGGCTCGGGCGGACCGGCGCTGTGGCACGCCTTCGTGGCCGCCATCCAGGCCGACCCCACCGTTCTCACCGCCCACGCCCATCCCTTCGACCGATTCGTGGCGCGGGCCATCGCGGCCGCCGACCCCACCCCCGTCGACCGGGAGTGGGTGCGATGTGCGTTCGATGCCGAGCGCTTTGTCGACTTCCGACCACTGGCCCGAGCGGCCGGGTTCGGGTGGTCGGGGAAGCTGGGGCTGCTGATGCATCCGGTCCACGGGCCCTGGCAAGGGCTGCGCGCGGTGTGCTTCACCCGACAGGTGCTTCCACGAACCGGTGCGCGCTCGGGAGCCGGACCCTGTGTCGGATGTGCTGCGCCGTGTGTGGATGCCTGCCCCACTTCGGCCGTGTCGCGGTCCGCGCGGTTCGACATCCGGGCCTGTGCTGCCCACAAGCAGGCCGGTGGGTGCCAGGGGCGTTGTGCCGCTCGAAACGCGTGCCCGGAAGGCGCTGGCTCACGGTACCCCGACCTCGAGCAGAACTACCACGACGACCGACTTTCCGGACGCACGCGGCTGGTGGCGGAGCTGCGCATCGGTGCCGACGGCCATGTGGGGGAGGGGCCGTATTGGTCGGACTGGGTGGAGTAGGGGCCGCTACTGGATGGTGAGCTGGAAGGGCCCACTGTCGCGCCGTTCGTAGCCATCGACCACGATGACGTAGTCGACGAAGGCTTCGGCCTCGATGACGACCTGGGACTGGAGGTCGTGGTGGTCGTCGTTGCAGGCCACCCGCTGGCGGTTGCAGCCTCGGTAGACCGTGAGCACGGTGTCGAAGCCGGTGCCGTTGGTGTGGATGCGGTACGAGCGGGATTCGTCGGGGCGCCACAGGTAGCGGAGGTCGGGGCCGGCAGCTGGTGCGCAGGGGGCGCGTTCGTCGGCGGAGGCGAATTCGGTGGTGCCCACGACTGCGGGTTCGCCGGTGGCTTGCGGGATCTCACGGTGGAAGCAGGCGTCGGCGTCTTCGAGCTCGCCATCCCAGTCCACCGTGCTGTCTTTGGGACCGCACGCGCTGCCGAGGGCGCCGAGCAGGAGGCAGCAGAGAGCAGTCCGTGAGCCAGTCATGCCGGTGAACGTAGCCAGTCTGCGAGGGCTTCGGTGGACCGGTTGTCGTGGAAGAGGCCCGGTGCGGCGGCCCGGATCTCCTGCGAGAGGATGGCTCGACGGGGGGCATCGTGGGCGAGCTGCACCACGAGGTCGACCCAGTCGTCGGGCGTTCGGGGGCAGAGGTCGGGGCGACCCAGGGCCTGGTTGATGCCGAGACAGTGGCGGCCGCGGAAGGTGTGGCCGGGCCAGGCGATGCACGGCAGGCCCACAGACACCGCTTCGAGGGTGGTGTTGCCGCCCGACCACTCTGGGCTGTCGAGGAAGAGGTCGCCGATGGCGAGCAAGGACATCCAGTCGGGCTCGGACAGGCGCGGGAGGAAGGTGAGGTGGTGGTCGAGCTCGAGCCCGGCAGCGGCAAAGGCCCGGCGGAAGCGGGCGCGGAGGCGTTCGGTGCGAGCGGTGCCGGGATCGGCGACGAACACGAGCAAGGCGTGTGGGACGCGGGCGGCGATGCGCGCGTAGAGGGCGTCGTGGGCGGGCCGGTACTTCTGGAGGCTCTGGACGCACAGGAGCAGCGGGCGGCTGTCTGGGAGGTCGAAGTGGGCGCGGGGCCGGGCGATGGGAATGGGGGGGCGGTCGTAGTGGACGCCGATGCCGGGGAGGTCGACGCGGGCTTCGTGGGTCCAGGTGCGGTCGGGGGCGACGCCCATGGCCTCGCAGGCGAGGAAGGTGTCGATGGACGGCAGGCCGGTGGTGATGGGGTGGCCCCAGGTGACGGCTTGCTTGGGGGCCAGCCGGACGGCGGCGAGGGTGAGCACCCGGGCGTCCATGCCCAGCTCGGGGAAGATGAGGGCGTCGGGGGCATCGCGGACGATGGTGTGGACAGCGGTGGGCAGGGGGCCGGCGATGGTGTGCCAGCCGTCGCAGGCGGCGCGGAGGGCGCGGGTGGTGTCGTCTTCGATGAGGCCCGTGTGGTAGCCGACGACCTCGAAGCGGGCGCGGTCGAGGTGGGTCATCCAGCGCTGAAAGAGCTTGGTGACGGTGTGGCGGCGGAAGACGGACGAGACGAAGCCCACCCGCATCCGGGTGCGCGGCGGGGGGCTGGGCGCAGGGACGGGCAGAGCGGCCTGGACGATGCGGGTGACGAGCCGTCCGTGGCGGTGCTGGCGCTGGAGGCAGTCGCCGCCCACATAGTGCACGGGGAAGGCGTCTTGGACGGCGTGGAGCCAGCGCTGGGCGTCGGCGGGCAAGGTGCGGTCGGCCAGCTCGTGGAGGGCCTCGAGGCGGGCATCGTAGTCGGCAACGGCCGCAGCTTCGGCTTCGGGGGAGTCGGGGATGGCCGGGACGAGGATGGCGCGGGCCCACTGCAGGCCGGGGTGGTGGGGGTCGACGGCGAGGGCGCGGTCGAGGAGCTCGGCGGCACGGTCGAGGTTGCCCTGCTTGCGGGCGATGAAGGCGGCCACACGCCAGGGCTCGGTGTGCCGGGGGAGGAGGGTGCAGGCGTGGTGGGCGTGGCGGGCGGCGGCGTCGAGCTGTCCGACCGCGGCCAGCAGTGAAGCCAGGCGCAGAGGGGGCTCGGGGTGCTGCGGATGGCGGGCCTGGACCCGGGAGAGCGCTTGGGCGGCGTCGTCGAGGCGGCCCGAGGCTTCGAGCACACGGGCGTGCACCAGCCCGAGTGGGAGGTCGGAGGGGCGCAGGTGGGCGGCCATGGCCACGGCCTGGATGACCTCGGGAGAGGCGGGTGCCGCGAGTGCCGCGCTTCGGAAGGCCCGGGTGGGGCTTTGGGGAGACTGGGACAGGGCGCGCAGCAGCGGGGTGAGGGCGCGTGCGGGCTGGTCGGCGGCCAACAGAGCCCGACCGAGTCCGGTGAACATGGGCGGGGTGGGGGAGCGCTGGGCCAGCCGCTGCCACACCTGGAGGGCGAGCGCGGTGTGGCCGAGGGCGAGGAGGGCGTTGGCCCAGGCTGCTTGGAGGGCGGGGGCGGCTCCGGGACGGGAGGCCCAGGGGCGCGCGAGGCGCTCGACACCGGCGTGGTCGCCACGGGCTGCCATGGCTTCGAGGACTGCGAGGGCCGGAGGACGGGGGGACACGGGGGCTCGCAAGCTCAGATGAAGCGGTCGGCGCCGGCCGGTTCCCGAGACGCGCCGTCGGGGCGGTGCTGGGGGTCGACGAGGTGTGTGATGCGGTCCATCAACACATCGACGAAGCCTTGAAACTCGGGACCGTGGGTGGCCTGTGCGGCGCGGGTGAGGGGCTGGAAGCCGCCCGGGACGCGGAAGTCGGCCACCTCGGGGTCCGTGGGGTGGAGGGGCTGGCCCACGCGGTAGCGGACCGTGCCGGGGTCGGGCCATGGCGCATCGCGCGGGTAGACGACCGGGCTGCCGCTGCATCCCACCGGAACCACGGGAACACCGAAGTGCTGGGCGAGCTGGGAGATGCCCACCCGGCCGCGGGTGATGCGCTCGGAGCGGGTGCCCTCGGGGAAGATGAGCACGTGGAGGCCGGCGGCGAGGGCGGCCCCGGTGAGGTGCACGACCTCGCGCGAGAGGGCGTCGAAGGTGTCTTCGATGTGGGCGGCCCAGCGGAGGGGGTCGGTGCCGATGGCGTCGCGCAGGGACTGCGGGAGGTGGCAGTTGGAGGGGTGGTCGACGAGGTCGCGCAGGTCGCGGTATTCCTCGGCGGTGGGGGCACGACCGGTGCGGGCCTTGAAGGTGCCGGCGATGAGGTAGCCGCGGCTGGGCACGGGGATGTTGGACATGCTGCGCATGAACCAGCGGCTGAACCAGTGTTCGTAGTACTTGCCCTTCACCCAGCTGGAGGTGAAGCGGTCGTAGCGCCGGTACAGGGCGACCTGCAGCCCCCAGTAGTTGTAGCGGTCGGTGTGGTTCATCGCGATGATGAGCGGACCGTCTGTGTCGAGGGTCTCGAGGCCCTCGAACGCGAACGTCACCCCGCGCAGCCACCAGCTGGGGCGGACATACGCATCGGCGAGGAGGCGCTGCCCGAGCGGGCGACGCGGAAGGTGGAGGCTGCGGAGGTCCTGCGGCGTGAGCATGGTGGGCCCTGGAGCGCCTCGGGACTATCCAGCCGGGTCAAGCGCCACCACCCGGTCCGTCCTCTCCGGAGTCGGTGCGTCCATCGGTGCCGAACCACACGCAGGTGATGAGGGCCATCGCGATGATGAACGTGGACATGGTGGCCTCCGGGTGGGGGAGGGTGCGGAGTCGAGGCCCGCAATAGAAGACTCGGACCCGACCCCTGTGATCTCCAGGTCAATCCCGTGCGAAAACGTGGGCCCTTGCCGCAGTTCCGCCAGTCGTCACGTGCCTGTCGCCCCCCACGTTTTTAGGGGGGCTGCCCGACACACGGAGCCTTCCATGACTGACCCCACGATGCGGGAACGCGTCACCGGACGCCCCCTGCTACACGCCCACCCCAGCCAGCCGCCCGTGCCCTACTCGGTGCCGGTGTCGCTGCTGAGCGACGCCGACGACCTGCAGGGACTCGCACTTGAAGAGACGCCGGTCTGTCTGCGGACGGGCCTGGGCAACGTGGTCAAGCAGAGCCGCAACAAGGCGCGGATGGCCAAGTACACGTACGTCATCGCCGACCCCTCCGAGACCGACAAGTACTCGCAGAAGCTCATGTCGCGGGCGGATGCCGATGCGCTCATCGCGCGTCAGACGGCCTACATCGAAGAGAAGGGCCGCCTGCTCGAGGTCCGGGGCTTCCTGGGTGTGGGTCCCCGAGCGGTGCCGGTGCAGTGGCTGTACACCCCCGAAGCCGCCAACATCGCCGCCATGCAGCGCATCATGGCCTTTGCGCCCGAAGCGGTCATCGCGGATGCGAGCACCTTCGCCCCCCGCTTCCGCATCGTCTACACCCCCGACCTCCGACTCGACGACATGCCCGGTGGCCAGGCCATCATCGTCGACCTGGAGAACTTCCGTACGCACATCATCGGTCCCGACTACTTCGGGGAGTCGAAGAAAGCGGCGCTGCGGATGCTCAACGCGCTGTCGTACGCCGATGGCGGCCTCACGCTGCACGCGGGCGCCAAGCTGGTGCACCTGGGCGACCAGAACCTCACCATGACGGTCATGGGGCTGTCGGGCACCGGCAAGACCACCACCACGTTCTCGCGGCAGGGCACCCTCACCCAGCCGGTCCAGGACGACATGGTCACCCTGTGGCCCAACGGCGAGCTGTCGGTCACCGAGAACGGCTGCTTTGCCAAGACCTACGGCCTCACGGCCAAGTCGGAGCCCGTCATCCATGCGGGCACCACCAGCGCGCAAGCGTGGCTCGAGAATGTGTACATCGACGAACAGGGCCAGCCCGACTTCTTCAAGGCCGAGCTCACACCGGCCGAGGTCGCCCGGCACCGCGACATGCTGGTGGAGACGGGGGCGCCGGCTGAGAATGTCGACCGCTACGCTGCCGGCGAGGTCTCCATCGCAGATGTGTCCGACGAACGGGGCGTGCTGCACGACGGCTGGGAGTTCGTGAAGTGGACGGCCAACGGTCGGTCCATCATCCCGATGTCGCAGGTGGAAGACGCCGCCGACCTCCACAACCTGCCCCCGGTCCGCACGATGGGCATCCTCAACCGCGACGAGGGTGCCGACGCCTTCACTCCAGGCATCGTGCGCTTCACCTCGCCGGCCCAGGCTGCTGGCTACTTCATGCTCGGCGAGACCACGAAGACGTCGGCGGCGGGCAAGGACGTCGGCAAGACCCGCTCGCCGTTCACCCAGCCCTTCTTCCCGCAGGCCTTCGGTCTACAGGCGGGTCGGTTCCGCGAGCTGGCCGCCACGATGGACGGCGTGGACCTCTGGATGATGAACACAGGCTACGTGGGCGGCGACGGCAAGTCCGTGGAGAACGGCGACGGCTACAAGGTGAAGATTCGCCACAGCTCGGCGATGCTGGAGGCGATGCTCGACAAGTCCATCGTCTGGCGTCGGTGTCCGCACATGGGCTACGAGCTGGTGGACGTCGACGCCGCGGAGAACCAGGCGCTCCTGGAGCGCGTGCCCGCCCACATCCTCGACCCCGAGCGCTTCTGCGGCGACAAGTGCCTGGCCGACGCCCACGCTGCCTGGGTGCAGCGCATGAAGGACGAGCGCCGGGCATTCCTCGAGTCGTACGCGGTGGACGCGGATGTCATCGAGGCGGTCTGCGGCTGATTGAGCCCTGCCGCGGGCTGCGAAGCCGCCTCCCCCCTGTGGCGGGGGGAGGACTCCGCGGTGGGCTCAGCTGAGCAGCGACTTCGCGATGACGATGCGCTGGATCTCGCTGGTGCCCTCGTACAGGGTGGTGATGCGGGCGTCGCGGTAGAGGCGCTCGACCTCGTATTCCTTGCTGTAGCCGTAGCCGCCGTGGATCTGGACGGCCTTGTCGGCGCAGAAGTTGGCGGTCTCGCTGGCGTAGAGCTTGGCCATCGAGCACGCCTGGCCGCACCGTGCCTGCTGCACGTGCAGGGGCTCGTTTTTGTTGGCGTCCTTGAGCATCGCGGCCTTGTAGGTGAGCAGGCGGGCGGCTTCGATGCGGGTGCCCATGTCGGCAATCATCCACTGGATGGCCTGCTTCGTGGCGATGGGCTTGCCGAAGGCGATGCGGGTCTTGGCGTGGGCCACGGCGAGGTCGAAGGCGCGCTGGGCGATGCCGAGGGCCTGGGCGGCGATGCCGATGCGGCCGCCGTCGAGGGTGGCCATGGCCACGCTGAAGCCCTTGTCTTCTTCGAAGAGGCGGTTTTCATCGGGAACGACAACGTTCTCGAAGACCAGCTCGCTGGTGGACGAGCAGGCGATGCCCATCTTCTCTTCGATCTTGCCCACGCTGAAGCCAGGCATGCCCCGCTCGAGGATGAAGGCCGACACGCCGCGGTGGCGGAGGGCGGGGTCTTTGTTCGCGTAGGTGACGCAGATGTCGGCCTGGGGACCGTTGGTGATCCACATCTTGGTGCCGTTGAGGACGTAGTTGCCGTTGGCGTCCTTGTCGTAGCGGGTCTGCTGGGCGGCGGCGTCGGAGCCGGCGTTGGGCTCGGTGAGGCCGTAGCAGCCCACCTTCTCGCCGGTGGCGATGGGGCGCAGGTACTTCTGCTTCTGTTCTTCGGTGCCGAAGGCGAGGATGGGCCAGCCGGCGAGCGAGTTGTTGACCGACATGATGACGCCCACGCCGGCATCGGCGTAGGAGACCTCTTCGAGGGCTGCGATGTAGGCGAGCACGCTCATGCCCACGCCGCCGTATTCCTCGGGCACGAACATGCCCATGAAGCCCATCTCACCGAGCTGGTTGACGAGCTCGCGGGGGAATTCGTGGGACTGGTCGCGGGCGGGCGCGCCGGGGAGGATTTCGTTGCGGGCGAAGTCGCGTGCCAGGGCTTGGATTTCCTGGACGTCTTCGGGGAGCTGGATCATGGTGACCTCGTGGGGAAGGGGGGCTCAGGCGCCGCGGTACTGTGGCGGGCGGCGCTCGATGAAGGCGGTCATGCCTTCGGTCTGGTCTTCGTCGGCGAAGCAGGCACCGAAGAGGTCGGCTTCGCCTGCCAGGCCGGGGGCGAGGGTGGTGTCGGCGTCGAACACGGCCCGTCGCACACGGCGCACGGCCAGAGGCGCGTTGGGCACAATCTTGCGGGCGAGCGCGAGGGCGGCCTCGTGGACGTCGCCTTCGACCTTTTCGAGCGCGAGACCGATGCGCACGGCTTCGTCGGCTTTGACGTTGCGGCCGGTCATGAGGAGCTCGAGGGCCCGCTGCTGGCCGACGCGTCGGACGAGGCGCTGGCTGCCACCGAAGCCGGGGATGACGCCAATCTTGACCTCGGGCTGGCCGAAGACGGCGCGCTCGCTGGCCAGGATGATGTCGCAGCACATGGCGAGCTCACAGCCGCCGCCCAGGGCGAAGCCGTGGACCGCAGCGATGGTGGGGGCGTTGAAGCCTTCGAGGCGGCCGAGGACCTGCTGGCCGCGGGTGGCCATCTGTTGCGCTTCTTCGGGGGCGTAGTCGACCATCTCCTTGATGTCGGCGCCGGCCGCGAAGGCGCGGTTGCCGGAGCCGGTGAGGATGAGGGCCCGCAGGTCAAGCTGCGAGAGCTGTTCGAGAACGGCGTCGAGCTCGGAGATGAGGGCCATGTTGAGCGCGTTGAGCGCCTTGGGCCGGTGCAGCCGCACGGTCACGATCGTGCCGTCGTCGGACGGCTCGACGAGGAGGGACTCGGGGGTGAAGTCGAGCATCGGGGGCTCCGGTCAGCGGGTGTAGGTGTAGAAGCCGCGGCCGCTCTTTCGTCCGAGCCAGCCGGCCTCGACGTACTTCCGAAGCAGCACGGAGGGGCGGTACTTGCTGTCGCCGAAGCCCTCGTGGAGGACCTCCATGATGGCCAGGCAGGTGTCGAGGCCGATGAAGTCGGCGAGGGTGAGGGGACCCATGGGCACGTTCGTGCCGAGCTTCATGGCGGTGTCGATGTCTTCGACCGTGGCGATGCCTTCGTAGAGGGTCTGGACGGCTTCGTTGATGTAGGGCATCAGCACGCGGTTCACGATGAACCCGGGGACGTCTTTCTGGCTCATCACGGTGGTCTTGCCCATCTTCTCGGAGATGTCTTCGACCAGGGCGACGGTGGCGTCGGTGGTGGCCAGGCCGCGGATGAGCTCGATGAGCTTCATGATGGGCACGGGGTTCATGAAGTGCATGCCCATGAAGCGGTCGGGGCGGTCGGTGTTGCGGGCGAGGTCGGTGATGCTGATGGACGACGTGTTGGAGCACAGCACGGCGTTGGGGGCGAGCACAGGGCACAGCTCGCTGAAGATGCGCACCTTGAGGTCGCGGTTTTCGGTGGCGGCTTCGACCACCAGCTGGGCATCACCGAGGGGGGCGAGCTCGGTGGAGAACTGGATGCGGGCGACGGCGGCGTCGGCGACGGCGGCTTCGATGCGGCCCTTCTTCACCTGCCGGCCAAGGTTCTTCTCGATGGTGGCGCGGGCACGGTCGAGGGCGGCGGGGGTGAGGTCGCGGAGGCGGACGTTGTAGCCGGACAGTGCGGCGACGTGGGCGATGCCGCCGCCCATCTGGCCAGCGCCGACGACGCCGATGGTGGTGACTTCAGAAGAGGCGAGGGGGGCGAGTTCGGTCACGGCGGCTCCGGTGGGGCCCGGCGAGGGGGCCGGGGTGCGGCGAGATGTGCAAGATTTCGGGCTGGGTGTGGGGGAAGCGCCCGTGTTGGCGGGCCTCTCCAGCCGGATCCCGAAGGGGGCGGCCCCCTAACGCGACCCTGTGTCGGTGCGGGGACACCGCGTTCGGGATAAGTAGCGCTGCGGTGAGACGAGTCAGGTCACCGCTGGTCGCTCGGAGTGCCGTCTTCATCGGGCTCCCCGGTCAGTGAATCTGCTTGGCCTCCCACGCGCTCGCCCCGTACGAGCCGTGATTGCCACCGCCTCCTCACGGGGGGCCCGTCTCTTTCGGTTGCCTCGCCCGCAACGAGATCACACTTTCTTCCTCGCAACGCCCGGGGCCTCGCGGTGTCCACGACACCCGCCCTCCCCGGAACCAGCCGGAGTGCCCATGTCCGTCGACAACGACCCCAACCGACCCGTGCTCTACCAGCATGCCCGTCGTCCGCAGTGGGGTCTGGCCATCTTGTGTCGAGAGGACAAGACCAGCCGTACGTTCCAGTTCCAGGATGGTCGTACCCGTACCTTCAAGGAAGGCTGGTACGAGCTGATGGAGCCGGTCGAGGCCGAAGAGAACCAGTCCGAAGAGATCGCCAGCACCCTGTCCAAGGCGATGGACCGGCAGATCACCCGCTCGCGCATCATGGAACGCGCGAAAAAGGAAGGCCGCAACATCTTCACCGTGTCCGACCAGGTGAACCTGTTCCGTCAGGAATACCCCGGTGGCTTCCAGGACGAACGGTACATCGAAGAGGTTCGCCAGGGTGGTGGCGGTGGCCGTCGGCGCAAGAAGAACCGCGAAGCCGGCATCGAGCACGCGCAGACCACCCTGTCGGTGGAGTCCATCGACGACCTCATCAGCTCGTACAACTACCGGGCCGTCTACGAGGCAGCCATCGCGCTCCTCTCGAAGACCGACATCGCCAGCACCAGCACCGATGTGCGTCCGCTGCGCCGCCTCCCCGAGGATCTGATTCCCGAGTTTGCGGTCACCCTCCGGGACCTCCTCTACGGCGAAGACCCCTACCCGGACCGCTTTGGTGGGTACCTGGCGCTCCTCGAAGACCACGAGGAAACCCGCCCCACCTGGCCGATGGCTACGGTCATCCAGGGTCTCGTGCACCCGCAGAAGCACTACTGCATCAAGCCCAGTGTGTTCCGTCAGCAGGCTCGCTGGTTGGCGCCCGAGCTCAGCTACTCGCCCCAGCCGTCGGCGTCGCGGTACCAGCAGTACCACGCGATGGCGGAAGACCTGAAGCTGCGGCTCACCCGCGCCGAGCTCGAGCCCATCGACAACCTCGACATCTACAACTTCATCTGGGAGACGATGCGTCCGGGCGTCCGCAAGGGCCTGCTCGCCGTCAAGCGGTAGACGCCTCTCCCTGAATTGCAGCGGGCCACCCGATTTGGGTGGCCCGCTTGGCTTCTTGGCCTGGTCTTCAGCGGGGCCCGGCCCTACCAGCCCGACATGTACCGGGCAGCGAGACCACGCTCGGAGCTGCCAGCGGGTGCGCCGAGCAGGATGTCGTCGGAGCCGTCGCCGTCGATGTCGAAGATGTCGCCGCCGATGCCGAAGCGGTCGCCGTCGAAGCGGGTGGTGAAGGTGTTGCCGGAGTCTTCGGCCACCACGGTGCCGCCCGCGAGGACATCGGTGCCGTAGAACAAGTGGCCGCGGCCCCGGACCACGCCGATGGCGCTGCCGCCCAGGTAGGCGACCATGAGGTCGTCGGTGCCGTCGCCGTCGACGTCGCCCTGGCGCGAGCCGGTGAGGCCGAGGCCGCCGTAGTCGAGGGTGCCTTCGATGACGAAGATGGCGTCGTCGACCGAGCTGGTGGAGGTGGTGAGGTCGGCGCCAGACATCACGCGCACGATGCCGCCTTCTGCGACAGCTGCAGCACCATCGGAGGCCGGACCGCTGGCGGCGAGGTCGTCGATGCCGTCGCCGTCGATGTCGGAGAGGATGGTGATGTGGGTGCCGAACTGGTCGCCGGCTGCGCCCGCGGGACCGGAGTAGTCGCCGGTGGAGAGGAGGGTGCCGCCGCCGATGTCGGTGCCGGGCACGAAGAGCAGTGCGCCCGGTCCGGAGAGCCCCGATGCCACGACCAGGTCGCCCAGGCCGTCGCCGTCGAAGTCTTGCGACGCGGCCACTTCGCCCCCCACCCCGGTGCCTTGCATGGTGACTTCGGCGTCGCTGGTGGTGTAGGTGCCGCCGGTGGCCACCTTGTCGCCCGACCACACGGCCACGAACACGGGGATGGTGCCGATGGCCTGGTCGTTGAAGCCCCCGCTGCCCACAATCTCGGCCACACCGTCGCCGTCGACGTCCATGAGGTGGTCGACCTCGAGGCCGATGAGGTTGCTGCCGGCGAACGTGACGGCGGCGTCGGACTGGGCGATGGTGCCGCCGGTCTCGAGGTCGGCGCCGGCGAACACGAACACTGCGCCGCTCTGGGTGTTGTACCCGGGCGCGCCCACGATGAGCTCGGCCTTGCCGTCGCCGTCCAGGTCGCCGGGGTTGTCGAGCTTCCAGCCCAGCCAGGAGTTGTGGCCTTCGATGCGGCCGTGGGCCACGGTGCCGGGAGGGTCGGAGGACTCGGCCTGGCCGCCCATGAGCTGCACCCAGCCGTTGCAGAAGTCGCCGGAGTCGCCGTCGGTGAAGGCGCAGTTGGCGTAGTCGGAGTCGCCGAAGGGTCCGCCCAGGGCGTAGTCGCGCCAGCCGTCGCCATCGAGGTCGTCGTGGCCGGCGATGTCGAGGCCGGTCCAGCCGTCGCCCGAGGAGGTGGTGCCGAAGTAGGTGGCGTGGGCGTCGAACTGGGAGATGGTGTCGATGACATCGTCGCAGTCGTTGTCGGCGCCGTCGACGAGCTCTTGGGCGTCGCCGTAGGTGGCGGGGTCGGTGTCGTCGCAGTCGTTGCCGTCGCCGAGGTCGCGGTGTTCGTCGCCGTCGCCGTCTGCGTCGAAGTCGTTGTCGCCGGCACAGTCGCTGTCGACGCCGTCGTACCAGGTGTCTTCGGCGCCGGGGTAGACCGTGGCGTCTTCGTCGTCGCAGTCGCCGCCTTCGCCCGGACCGTAGCCGTCGTTGTCGCAGTCGCTGGCTTCGTCGTCGGGGTCGGTGGGCCAGCCGTCGCAGTCGTCGTCGCGGCCGTTGCAGGTCTCGGGGGCGCCCGGGTAGGCGTTGGGGTCGCCGTCGTTGCAGTCGTCGCCGCCGGCGCGGTCGGAGTCGTAGCCATCGCCGTCGACGTCGGTGAGGTCGCCGTCACCCGCGCAGTCGTTGTCGGCGCCGTCGTAGGGAACCTCGGTGGCGCCGGGGTAGGTGAGGGGGTCGTTGGGGTCGCAGTCGTCGGCGTCGGGAACACCGTCGCAGTCAGCGTCCAGGGAGAGGTCGCAGTCGGGCTCGGGCTCGCCGGAGTCGCCACCCGGGATGTAGGTGGTGCCGGAGTCGCCGTCTTTGCCGCTGCAGGCAGCCAGCAGGGCGAGGCCGAAGAAGAGGTGCGGGCGGAGCGCGGGGATCTTGGCGAAGCGCATGGTTCCCTCGATGGTGTCTGGCGTCTCGTGGACGGCAAGGGTACCTCCGAGGCCTCTTCATCGCCACGAGGACACGTGTTGCTTGCAGTTTCTTGGGCCCTGCTGTCCTTCCTGAATGGTGCTGTGCCGTTCGGGCAGGTGGTTGCGCGCTACGCCGCCGACGTCGACCTGCGTGCACACGGCAGTGGGAACATCGGGGCCACGAACGTGGCGCGCGTGGTGGGCTGGAAGGCCGGCGTGGCCACGCTGGTGGCGGATGTGGCCAAGGGTGCGGTGCCGGTGCTCGGAGCGGAGTGGCTGCTGCCGGACTCCCCATTCGGCTGGGTGTGCGGTCTGCTGGCCGTGGTGGGGCACTGCTACAGCCCCTACCTGCGCTGGAAGGGGGGGAAGGGCGTGGCCACGTCGCTGGGGGTGCTGGTGGCGGCCGTGCCTGCGGTGGCACTCGGTGCGCTGGCGGTGTGGGGCCTGGTGGTGGGCGTCACGCGCCGGAGCAGTGTGGGCGCGCTCGTGGCCCTGCCCACGGTGGTGGGGCTGGCGTGGTGGTGGTCGCCGCACGACGTGCTGTGGACGGTGGCTCTGGCCGTGTTGGTGCTCGTACGCCACGCCGACAACATCCGACGGCTGCGGTCGGGGCGAGAGCTGGGGCTGAGCAACGAGGAGTAGGTGCCTCGACGTTGCTCAGAAGGCCGACTGGTCGACGACGATCTGGTCGTCGGGGCGAATCGGGATGTCGGGGGCCCGACCGCGCTGGATGTCGCGGAGGCTGACCATGATGCGTTCGTCGCCGCGAATCAGGAGGGCCTTGCGGAGGTTGGCCGTGCGGGCAGGACCTCCGGCGGCCGCGAGGACCTGCGAGATGGTGAGGCCTTCCTTCCAGGCGACGGAGCCGGGCCGGACCACTTCGCCGGAGACGTAGACCACGCGGCCGCGGGTGATGTGGATGACATCGCCGGACTCGACCTTCACGTTGCCTTCGCCCAGGTGCATGAGGCGGTCGAGCGACAAGGTGAGGGGCGCGACGGCATCGGTGCGGGCCCGCTTGATCTGGACCTCGTACGTGGACAGCTGGTCGTCTTTGGCGATGCCGCCGGCTTGGGCGAGGAGGCCGACGAGGTCGGTCTGGCCCTTGAGGTAGTAGGTGCCGGGCTTCTTGATGTTGCCGAGCAGCTGGACGGGCTTGGAGCCGTACGCATCCACCTCGACCACAATCTGCGGGGACACGAGGTAGCCGTCGGCGTAGCGGGACTCGACGAGGTCGGCGATCTGTTCGGGACCGAGGCCCGAGACGCTGATCTTGCCCACCCAGGGGAGGTCGACCCGGCCGTCTTGCGACACGATGTATGTGCCGTCGAGGCGGGTTTCTTCGTACACCCGCACCTTGATGCTGTCGCCGGGGCCCACCGTGTAGTTGGGCGTGACGATGGGGGCGGGCTCGGCGGGCAGCGGGAGGGGAGCGGCAGCAGCTGCGCCGTCGTCGGTGGCTCCATCGAGGGAGTCGTCGGGGGTGGCGGCAGCGGGTGAAGCCACGGACAGTCCGACCAGGAGGGCTCCTGCGAGGGGCAGGAGGCGGTGGGACCAGGTCACGACGCGCATGATGGGCTCCGGTACGGCGCTTCGGCACAGATGACGCCAGGGATGGGATGCGGCGATGTTGCGGGTGAAGGCGCAACAAGGACCCGTGCACGGAGGGCCGAAGTCCACGCTATCCGCTGACTCGGCCCACCGACACCACGGGTGTCTTTCGCGCCATTGCAACCCTGCCGGCCTGTGCAGCGGGTGCGTGCGAAACGTGTGAAGACGGGCTGCACCTGTATCCTCTTCCTGCCGAGAAGACCCCTTCGTCAAGGGCCATGGAGGTTCACCTGCTCATCGACCGCGCGCGCGACAGACTCCAGGCAGAGCGCAAGACGATTCTCACGTTGGGGCTCGGCACGGCGCTGTTCGTGGTGATGTCGGTGTCGGTGATGGTGCTTCCGCCGGCGGCCCAGATTGCCATGGTGCTCGGTGTGGTGGGTGTTGTGGCGTTCTTCCTGCGCCCGGCCGACCTCCTGCTGGCCTTCTTCCTGGGCCGGGTGGTGCTCGACCTCCTGTGGTGGATCCCGGGCCGCGTGGGCAGCCTCAACCTGATGGAGCTGTTCACCGGTGGGGTGAGTGCGCTGGCGGGCACCCTCGTGGCGTTGGAGCTGCGCAAGCACGCCCGGCACCCGTGCATGCCCGCGATCATCCCGCTGGTGGTGGTTCTCGCGTTTGGTGGCCTGCGGAACCTCGAGCTTCGGTCGGCGGCCGAGATCATGGTGCGGTACCTCAGCCCCATCCTGATCCTGCTGCTCATGACCTCCTTGATGGACACCCGCGCCCGCCGCCGACGGGTGGTGCTCTCGCTCGTGGCCGTGGCAGGCATTCCCATCGTGGTGTCGCTCATCTACCTGGCCGGCGGGCAGATGAACTCGTACGTGCTGGCCGGGTATGCGCGCCTGAAGGGCGGCTACCAGAACCTTCACAGCCATGCCCTCATGATGCTGTGCATCGCGGCGATGGGCCTGTTCCACTTCCACCGCGCACACGTCGACCGCGACCAGAAGCGCCTGGTGGTGTTCGGGGCCTACGTGCTGGGTGCGCTGGTGTGCCTCTACTTCACGTATGTGCGCACCGCGCAGCTCGCGCTGGTCATGGCCATCGGCGTGTACCTCGTGGTGACGAGGCGCACGCGCCTGCTGCTGGTGGGCGCGGGACTGGGCCTGGTGCTGGTGCTCGGCAGCGAGACCATCCAGGACCGCTTCAAAGACCTCGTCCTGTTCTTCTTTCCCGACGACACCGTGCTGGCCCGCCGCAAGCTCGGCAGTGGCCGCATGACCATCTGGACCGCCGCCATCACGGCCTACTTCGAGGCCCCCATCGGCGACATCCTGTTCGGCCTGGGCATCGGCAAGCACTGGCTGCTCACCCGCGGCGCCTTCAACCCGTACGCCATCGCGGCGGGTGGCTACGTCGACCCCCACTCCGACTACCTCACCATGACCTTCCAGGTCGGCCCCATCGCCACGGCCAGCTACATCGCGATGCAGCTGCAGGCGGTGCGGGCGGGCATCGCGGTCAACCGGCACTCCCCCGACCGCCTGCTGCGGGCGTGGGGGGCATTCACCGTGGCCATCATGGCCGGCGCCACGGTGGCCAACCTGGTGTCCAATGCCTTCATCAACCGCGTGACGGTGGCCTGGGTGCTGTGGGGCTCGGCCGGGGTCACGTTCGGCGAATATCTGCGGCTGGTCGATGAAGGCGTGGTGGAGCCCACGTCTGGTGCGATGCGCCACGCACGCGGCGTGCTGCAGCGGATGCGCCGACCGCCTGCGTACCGACGACCGGGGTAGGGCCAGGTCAGTTGGGCGGTGGGACCGACGCCGTGGCGGACTCGCGCTCATTGACCGGTGCACCGATGGACTGGGCGAGCAGCTCGGCGGCGAGGGCCGTGGCCAGGGTGTCGGCGATGATTTGCACCCAGGCCTCGGACAGGGGGGCGAGCAGGCGCCGTTCATCCTGTCCGCCCACCTCGACCCGTCCCATCCGCCGGTCGCCCACGATGAGGGCGGCTTCGGTGGTCCAGAGCGACTGGAGGTGAACGCCGCGGGCTTCGTCGGTGCCGGTGCGGGTCCAGACCCAGTGGCGCTCGCCGCCGATGAGCTCGCGCACGTGGGCGTCGGTGACTTCGAGGCGGATGTGTTCGAGGCCCAGCTCGTCGGCCACCCGGGACACCTTGCTCCAGAGGTCGGCGAAGGACTGGGCGGGGCTGCGGCGCACGTTGAGGAGGGCGCGGGTGCCTTCGGTGGCGGCCTGTTCAACGCCTTCGAGCACGCGGGCGCGTCGGGCGGACATGATGAGGCGGTCGTAGCCGAGGAAGCGCACCACCACGACGATGAGCGGCACGAGGGCAGCGATGGCCAGCGCGGAGAGGCGGTCGTCGGCGTAGATGAAGACGAGGGCGAGGCCTTCGAGCACGATGGCGCCGGCGAACAGCACGACCACAGACTGCGACTGGGAGAGGCCCATGCGGAGGAGTCGGTGGTGGACGTGGTGTTGGTCGGCTCTGAAGATGGGCTGCCCGCTCAAGAATCTTCGGATGACGGCCAGGCCGAGGTCGAAGATGGGCAGCCCGAGGGCCATCATGGCCGCAACGATGCTGAAGAGTGTGTACGACTTCTGCGAGCTGTGGACCGCCGTGAGCGCGAGCAGGAAGCCGAGCGTGAGGCTGCCGGCATCGCCCAGGAAGATGGTGGCGGGATTGACGTTGTAGGCGAGGAAGCCCATCGTGGCGCCCACCACGCAAGCCAGGAGAACGGCCGCCAGCACGTTGTCTTCGATGACCGACATGATGAAGAGCGTGCCGCCGGCGAGCACGACCACGCCTCCGGCCAGGCCGTCCATGCCGTCGATGAGGTTGACGGCGTTGGTGACCAGGACCATCCAGAAGATGGTGGCCGGCAGCGACAACATGCCCAGGTGGACCGGCGAGAAGAACGGCACCGAGATGGCTTCGATGCGGATTCCAGCGGCGTAGACGATGACGCCGGCGGCCACCTGGGCGAGCAGCTTGAGGATGGCCCGCATGTCGCGGAGGTCGTCGAGCAGGCCCACCACGAACAACAGGCCACCGCCGCCCAGCAGGCTCACGAGCAGCGGCTGGTCCATCCACAGCTCGCGCGAGATGTCGTTCTGGTAGAACGCCAGGCCCACGAGCGGCAGGCACATCGAGAGCACCACCGCCACGCCTCCGAGGCGGGGGATGGGCTGCTTGTGAATCTTTCGGCCACCGCCGCTGTCGTACAAGCCGTACCGCCGCGCGAGGTCGCGCAGCACACGGGTGAGAACCAATCCCGTGATGAGGCTGAGAACAAAGGCGACGAGGTAGGTGCGCATTGCGGTCCCGGGTCAGGCCGTGTTTCGGCCCTGGGCGTCCTGTTCGGCCTCGGTGTAGTAGTAGCCGTAGTTGTCGTAGTACGAGTACGAGTAGCCGGACGTGCGGATGTCGAGCTTGTTGACGACGGCGCCAATCACCGGTGCGGAGGTCTCGGCGAGACGGGCGCCCGCCTGACGGACCATGTTGCGGCTGGTGCGGTCGGCTTCCACGACGAGGAGCACGCCATCGGCGATGGTGGCGAGGACGAGGGGGTCGGCGACCACGTTGACCGGCGGGGTGTCGATGATGATGAAGTCGTACTGGCGCAGGTGCTGGAGGGCTTCTTGCAGCTTGCCGCCACCGAGGAGCTCGCCGGGGTTGGGCGGCGGGGGGCCGGCCACGATGACGTCGAGGTTGCGGATGTGGGTGGGCTGCAGGAGGTCGAGCAGGTTGGCGTCTTCGGTGAAGAGCGATGCGAGGCCGCGGTTGTTGTGCAGGCCGAAGCGCTGGTGGAGCGCGGGACGTCGGAGGTCGGCGTCGATGAGGAGCACGCGGCTGCCGGTCATGGCGATGATGGCGGCCAGGTTGCTGCTGGTGAAGCTCTTGCCCTCGCGGGGGGCGGCGCTGGTGATGAGCAGCGTGCGGACGTCTTTTTTGGGCACCCGGAACATGATGTTGGTGCGGATGCTGCGCAAGCACTCGGCGACAGTGGACCGTGGCCGGGCGTGCACGAAGAGGCTGCGCGAGACGTCGTCGGGGAGGGTCTGGAGCTCGGGGGCGGCCACGCCGGGAACCACGCCCAGCAGGGGAACCCCGATGACCGACTCGACGTCTTCTTTCGACTTGATGGTGGTGTCGAAGAGGTCGAGCACGAAGGCCAGGGCACAGCCGCCGAAGACGCCCAGCAGCAGGCCCATCGCCACGTTGACCGGCATGTTGGGGCGCACCGGGGAGTCGGTGGCGACGGCGTGGTCGATGACGCGGATGTTGTTGTTGCGCAGCAGGCTGGAGAGGTCGACTTCGGACAGACGGCGGTCGATGCTTTCGTACAGCTGCTTGTTGCGCTCGGCTTCGCCTTCGAGGAGCTTCAGCTCGATGAGCTTGCCGTCGAGGGCTTCGACCTCGGAGTTGGCGAGGTCGAGCTCGGTGGCGAGGGCCTGTTCGCGCTGGAGGGCGACCTCGAGCTCGGCCTTCTTGCCCAGCACGATTTCGTCGATCTGACCGCGGATGCGGCGGCTGACGGAGTCGAGCTCGCGGTTGAGGCGCACCATGTCGGGGTGCTTCTCGCCGGCTCGGGCGGACAGGCTGCTCTTTTCCTGGAGCAGCTCATCGCGGCGGCTGAGGAGCTCTTGGAGGACGGGGCTGGACGCCGCGAGGTGCTGGGCGAGGGGGGCCTGGTCGGACGCACGCGCCAGCTGGGAGAGCTCGTCGTAGACCGCCTGGACCTGGATGCGTTCGGTGGATGCGGCCCCCCAGGCTTGCTGGAGGGTGTCGAGGCGGCCGAGGGTGGAGTTGTAGCGGTCGGACAAGCCCACGAGGTCGTGCTCGGTGCGGAACTCGTGCACCTTGACGTCGGACTCGTACTTCTTGGTGCGGTAGTCCTTGACCTGGGCCCGCAGCCAGTCGAGGGCGCGCTCGCTGGACTCGAGGGAGCGCTCGAGGTTGCGCTCCATGTAGGCCTCGGCGAGGGTGTCGGCGAAGAGCTTGGCCTTTTCGGGGTCGGGGTACTCGACGGTGATGTTGACCAGGTGCGTCTCGACCACGGGCTGCACCCGCAGGAGCCTGCGGAAGGCGTCGACGGGCTTCTCGGAGTCGTCGAAGTCGGTGATGCGGTGGTCGTCGCGCAGCTTGTCGAGGGTGAGCTCGACCACCGACCGCGACTGCATCACCTTGTACTGGGTGGCGTAGTAGTTGCGGAGCTCGGACGACGAGGACGCGGTGACGAACTCGCTGACTTCGGCCACCTCGAGGATGGTGTCGGTCTTCGGGCTGATCTCGATGACCGTGGTGGCCGCGTAGTAGGGCGTGCTCAGCGTGGTGGCGACAGTGACGGACAGCACGAGCGCAAAGGCGAATGTGAAGACCACCCACTTCCGCTTCTGGAGCACCATCCAGTAGTAGGCGATGATGCCCTCGCCGGCGCCGGTCGAAGAGACGGCGGGGCTGGGGCTTTCGTCGGTCCGAAGGTGCATCCGTGGTTCTCCCGGAGGGGTCGGGTGCCAGCGCGAGGGTTGGGACTGTCGGACCGCGAGGTGCGGTTCGGCTCGAGTGTTTCGTCAGCGGCAGGCCGCGACCGTATCTTATTTCACCGGTTTTCTGCCGGTGTGCCGCACGATGGAATGTCACGCGCCGAAGCCATGGCGGGCAATTGCACCCGCTGTCCGCAAGGGGCATGGTCGGCCGACCCGGGGTTCCACAGGAGGGGTGATGCCCACACAGCGCGCGCAACGTAGCCACCTGGTGTGGGGGCTGGTGGGGCTCGTGGCGGTCTCGGCCTTGATGTTCGGCACGGTGCACCCGTGGTCGCGTGCCGTCTTGGCCGTGGGCGTGGTGGGACTGGCGGGGGTTCGCCTGGCGGGGGCCGGGTCGGCGGTGCCGCGGTCCACGCTGATGATGGGGGGGGCGGGGGCCCTGCTCGTGGCGAGCGGAGCGCTGTGGTGGCTGCCTGTGTCGGCCGACCTGCGAATGGTGTTGCAGCCGGGCCATGCCGGTGCTCTGGGCCTGGCCGCCGACGCTCTGGGGGAGGGGGCACGGCCGCTCGCACTGTCTCCCGGGGCGGCTCTGGCGAGCGTGCCGGCTGCGGCCACGTTGGTGGCGGTGGGGTGGTTGAGTGCGTCGATTGTCCGGACCCGCGGGCGCCGGCTGCGGCTGGTGGCAGGGCTGCTGGCGGTGACGGCGTCGGTGGCGGTGCTCGGGCTGGTCCACCATCTGTTGGGCCTGGAGACCATCTATGGGGTGTCGGGGGTGCCGTCGGGGCCGGTGCGTGAGGCCTTCTTCGCGCCGTTTGTGAACCCCAACCATGGGGGCCTGTTCTGCGTGGTGGGGATTCCCCTGGCGCTGGGCGTGGGTGCGCGGCGCGACCCTGCCCAGACATCCGCGCTGGTGATGGGCGCGGCGTTGTGCGTGGCGGGCGCGGTGCTGGCCGGGAGTCGCGGAGCGATCGTGGCCGGCGTGGTGGGTGTGCTGGTGTTCGTGGTGGTGTCGGCGTCGCGGTCGGTGGCCTGGGCGACGGCCGCGGGTGCGCTGGCTCTGGGTGGTGTGGCCGCGGTGGTGGGCCCGATGCACCTGGTGGAGCGCCTGACACGGGCATGGCTGCCTTCGGCGGTGGAGCCACAGGCAGACAGTGGGCGGTCGGAGATCTGGTCGACCACGCTGGGCATGGTGGCGGATGCGCCGTGGGTGGGTCTGGGACCGGGTGGGTACGCCGCAGGCTGGCGCGTGGTCGAGACCAGTCCCCGCTACGGAGATGCCTTCCATGCCCACAACGACGCCCTGCAGGCACTGGCCGAGTACGGTGTGCTGGTGGGTGGCCTGTGGGTGTTGTTCGCGCTGGCTCCGCTGGGGTTGGTGGGGCTGCACGTGCGCACTCTGCGGCGCGGACGTCGGCGGCGCCTGCTGGCGGGGCTGAGCGGCGGCTATGCGGCGGTGCTGGTGGCGGCACTGGTGAGCTTTCCGGTGCACATCGGCGCGCTGGCGGTGCTCTGGGTGGTTCTCGGTGGCGCGGTGGTGGCGGCGGTGGGCCAGGACCGACGGGGAGCGGCTCCGTCGGCGGACCGTGGCGGACGGCTCGCGTTGGCGGGGCTGGCCATGGGAGGACTGCTGGTGGTGTTCGGAGGGAATCGACCCGAGCTGACCGACGACCTGGACCTGGATGCGCAGCTGATGCAGCATCCGCTGTGGACCCGGGGCTGGCTGCAGCGGGCCGACGTCCATGTGGCTGCGGGAGACTTCGACGCCGCGGAGGCCGACCTGGCGGTGGCGCACGCAACCTGGCCCACCTCGCCCTGGCCGCATGTGGCCCGTGCGCAGCTGCTGCGGCGAAAGGGAGACCTCGCTGGAGCGCGGCGGGCGTGGCGGGAGGCGCTGGCCTACAACTTCCCGGACAACGACCGGGGGCGGCCGTGGCTCGAGGCGGCGATTGCGGATGAGGCCGACCCCCTGATGGCGCTGGGGGCGGTGGTTCCAGAACGACCCGACCGGCTTCGAGACGCCGGCTTCGTGGCCCGGTCGCGGGGGGACGTGCTGCTGGCGACGCTGTTCTTCCAGCGGGCGTACGACCTGGACCCGATGTATGGCTTGCCGCTGGTGCGTCAGCAGCTCGAAGATGGGCTGCCTCGTCAGGCGCGGTCGGACTTTGATGGGCTGCCCGCCGCGGCTGCGGTGTCGTGTGGGGGGCGGGTGCTGGACAGCGAGCTGGCTCTGGCGCTGGGGGATGCAGACGGTGCGCTGGGAGCGGCCCGTGCGGCGACTCGCACCTGTGGGTCGGACCACGAGGCGGCGTGGGTGGTGCTGCTGCGGGCGCGCCTGGCCACGGGCGATGCGGGTGCGCTGGAGCCGATGGAGCGGGTTCTCGCGGAGCACCCGGGGCGCCATGACCTCCGGCGGGCGCTGCTGCGGACGCTGCGTGCGGCGGGCGACCACGAGGAGATGGTGGCGCACCTCGACTTCTTGATTGCCGTCGGGGTGGCGACGGCGTGGGAACGGGACGACCGGGAGCGGATTGGTCGTGGGTTGCCGCCGGTGCCTCGGTAGGGGTCCACCGGCGGTGTCGGGGCTGTCTGCTGAGCGGTGGCGGTGCCTGGTTCCCGTGTCGGGAGCCTACTGAACCGGAATCGGCAGCGCGTACGCGAAGCGGGTGAGCTTGTCGCGGGTGAGCTTCTTCAGGCTGTAGGCCGCGAAGCCCTGCGCTTCGAGGTGGGCCAGCGCCTTGTCGCGGAAGTCGGGCTTGTGCATGTCGTCGAGGAGGACGAGGCCGCCGGGGCGTGCGAGGCCCACCGCGGTGTCGAGCACTTCGAAGCGGGTGTGCATGAAGCCGAGGTCGTGGACCACGAGGTCGAAGGTGCCTGCGAAGCCGGCCTTGGCGAAGTCCGACCACACGTGCAGGTTGTCGTCGTCCATGCCGGTCTCGGCGAGGTAGGCGCGGGTCTTCTCGAGCCACTCGGGGCTGTCGTCGACCGAGTGCACCGTGACATCGCGCGATCTGGCCCAGTCGCGGAGGGCCCACGAGGTGAAGCCCGAGCCCAGGTCGACCACGCGCTTGACGTCGCGGCGCTCGCACAACGCCAACACCAAGGCGGTGAGCTCGATGGATGCGGCGTGGACCGGGTGGCCGATGCGGGCGCAGTAGTCGGCGTGGGTGGGGCCGAGGCGGGCCGCGTGGGGTGCCATCGCGGTGGGGATGTCTTCCAGCTCGGGAACAGCGCCGACGACGGCGATGTGGTCGCGGCGCGCGCGCATGGTCTCGCGGGGAGCGATGTCTTGGAGGTGGCGCTTGACCAGGACCTTGCTGCCCTTGAGGGCGCGGCGAAGGGTGCTCGTGGACTCGGGGGTGCTCATGGAGGCGTGTCCTGCTCGGGGAGTACCGGGGTCGTAGCCGGTCGGACGGCTCGTTGCGTCTCATCGTGTCCCGACGGCGGCAACTGTGGGCTTTCAGACAATTTCCCGGGTGGACTCGACGGCGGGTGCGTGTGGGTGGGTCGGTTATGCACGGACTCGGACTGGAGTTTGGCGAATTCCCTGCCGAAGAGGCGGGCTCGACTGGCTTGACCCCACACCCTTCGTCCCTCGGACCCCACCATGGCCGCTCAGACATTCTCATCCGGGTCGTCCACCGATGCGCCGCTGTCTGCCGAAGAGCTCGATGATGCCCGTGTGCGCTTCGAGACCGAGCTCGCGGAAGACCACGCCCGGCGCCAGGAGAAGGTGGAGCGGAGCAAGCGGCGGTCGGCCGGGCAGCGGTCGGCCCGTGAACAAGAAGCCCGCAACGCAGCGCTGAATGCGCTGAAGGCCGAGGTCCAGGCCGACTTCTACAAGAAGAACGGCTACAAGCTCTACACCGACAGCACCGGGCGGAAGCACTGGCTCACGCCCGAGGAGTACGACCACCGCATGGACCGGCGCAAGCGGCGTCGGCATCGCGTGGTGGAGCCCATCGTGGTCGACCGCACGCGCAACGTGCTGTTCATGGTGGGAATGGTGCTGCTCGCCGTGGTGCTGGGCTTCGCGCTGGCCCGATAGGCGCCTGGATGCTGGCTGCGCTGGGGCTTGTGTGGGGAACGGTGGCATCGGGGGCAGAGCTCTCGCCGTCGCTTCCGGGGCTGGCGCAGGTGGTGGTTCGCTGCTCCACAACGCTCGACGACCCCTGCTGGGACCACGCACGGCCCATGCAACGCTTTGCGGCGGCACCCGGCCTGCATGTTGCGCCGGTGTCGGCGGATGTGGCGCTGGGCTGGGACGACCAGGGCCTGCTGGTGCGGGTGGACGACCTGCCGGATGGTGCCTGGCTGGAGGTGGGGCTGGGACGGGATGCGCGCATCTCGAAGGCCGTGCCTCTGCGGGTAGACACCGTGGGCATCGCGCGCCTCTCGCCGCCCCATCCGGTCTCTGCGGGCGAGGTGCGGCGCCTGTGGGTGAATGTGGTGGTGCCCGATGGAGCGGGTCGGGCGGCGCTGGGCTGGTCGCCGGTCGGGCCTGCGACTCCCGACCACCCCGCTCGCGTGTTGTTCACCGATGCGCCCGCGCCTGGTCTGCCGGTGGAGCTGTCGGTCGAGCCGTCGAGCTGGCAGCTGGATGCGGTGGGCGGAGACGAAGCGGTCATCACCCATCTCCGGCCGGCCATTCCATCGTCGAGTCGCGGTGTGCCCGGCCCCTGGTCGGTGACGGGGAAGGGCCGTGTGGTGGCGGACGGCGGCTCTCCCGAGTGGGGCTGGCACGAGCTGGTGGCGGTGTGGCGCAACCCGGATGAACGACCGGTCGACCTCGTGGCGCGGCGGGTGTGGTCGGAGCCTTCGGGGCCCGACGGGGTGTCGGGCGAGGCGCTGTTCTTTCCGCCACCCAAGGAGCTCGACGTAGGCAAGGGTGTCTTCGCTGTGTCGGGCACCGTCGGGGTGTGTGCTCCCGAGGCGCTCGCTGGAGTGGCCCGGCTCCTCCGACGCGAGCTCACCCGCATGACCGGCGTGTCGACCACCGAGGGCTCGGACTGCACCATCACTCTGGTCGACGACCCCACGCTCCGGGCGGAGGGCTTTCGGCTGGTGGCGGACCGCAGTGGCGCCACGGTGTCTGCGGCCGACCGAAGCGGCGCGACCGCTGGTGCGATGGCGCTGGTGGATGCACTTGGCCCGGATGCGCAGATGCCCCGGCTGACGGCCACCGACTGGCCCACGATGCACACCCGGCCGCTGTACCACGCCCTCAACATGACCCACCGGCCCGACCTCACGGTCGACGACTATGTGCGCTTCATCGAGCGTGTCGTCACCCGCGGTCGGTACAACCAGCTCCACCTCTACCTGGCGGATGGGTTGGAGGGGCCGTCGCTCCCCGAGCTGGCGCTGCCCCGGGCGTGGTCGGTCGACGACATCGCACGCATCAAGCAGGTGTGCGACAACCTCGGCATCGCGCTGGTCCCGGGGGTCAACGCGCCGGGGCACACGCTGTGGCTGCTGCGCAACCATCCCGAGCTGGCCGAGGACGTCAACCCGTCGCTGCTCGACGTCCGACACCCCCACACCCGGGCGCTGCTGTCCCAGCACTACGACGACGTCTGGGCCGCGTTCGGCAAGCCGGCGCAGCTGCACATCGGCCACGACGAAGCCATCTGGCTCACCCGGCGCTGGTTCTCAGACGAACGGAACCCCCGCACGTCGATGTCGCCGCGGGGCCTGCTCTTCGCCGAAGACCTCCAATTCCACCTCGACTGGTGCGCGGAACGGGGCATCACGCCCTACCTCTGGACCGACATGCTCCTCGAGGGCTGGAACGGCGGCCGCGACGGCGTGCACTACGCCCTCGAACAGCTGTCTGATGCCGAGCGACGGTCGCTGCAGGCCATGGCGTGGTCTCCGCTGGGCGACCCCCTCGCCAACCTGGCCCAGCGCTACGGCATTCCCGTCCTGCGGGTGCACACGGCGTACCTCGACTGGAAGCGGGCCGGTCTGCACGACTCGGCCGATGCCTTGGCGGGGGAGGGCCTGGCGCTGTTCCTGCCGGCGCCGTGGGCCGCATTCGCACCCGGCCCCGGGTCACGGTCGCTCCACTACCACCTCGGGGTGATTGTTCTCGCAGGTGCCACCGCCTGGGAGCCCCGCCTCGAGCCCGCAGCCCACATCGCGCCCACGTTGGCGGCTCTGGCAGGCCATCCGGTCCTCCGACCCGGGTTCGAGGCCATCCCCCACCGAAAGTCCCGGCCGCTCCTCGGGGATGGCGCCCGCCCCGACCCCACCCTCCCCGACGTGGCCTGGACACCCACCCTCGTCTCCGACCACCTGGTCTTCCGCACCGACCCCCGTGTCGCCCGAGTCGATGCGCCCGTGCGCTGGACCCCCTCCGGAGCCGTGGCCGGTGTGTCGGTCCTCCTGGCCGGTGTCCCCGACCATTCAGCCAAGAGCGCCCTGCGTGCCGTCGTCAACAAGCACGGCGAGCCCGAGCACCAGGCCGTCGGGTGGCTCATCTTCGAGCATGCCGACGGCAGCACCACCCGCCGTCCGCTCGAACACGGCGAAGACCTCTACACCCTCGACGCCGACCCCCGTGCCAACGCCCAGTGGCGCACCGCCGATGTGGTTCCCCTCGCGTCCCCGGCGGTGGCCCATGTCGACCCCACTGGCCGCGACCTGCGCCTGTACCGCGTCGATCTGGCCGCTCCCGAAGGCGCCGCTCCGGTGGTGGGTGTGCGCCTCGAAGCCACCCGCGACGGCTTCCCCCTGATGGTGGGCGGGGCCACCCTCTTGCTGCGATGAGACCGCCATGACCGCTCTGCCCGACACCTTCGTGCTGGGGGCCCCCAAGTGCGGCACCACCGCGCTCACCCGCTACCTGGAAGCCCACCCCCAGCTGTTTGTGGCCGACCGCAAGGACATCCACTACTTCGGCGCCGACCTCGGCTTCCGCAACCGTGCCCGCGAGACCCGGACCACCTATCTGCAGCGCTTCGCCAGCCCCGAAGCGGCCCGTGCCGCCCGCCGGGTCGACAGCAGCGTCTGGTACCTCTACTCCCGCCAGGCCGCCGAAGAGATGGCCGCGTTCACCCCCGATGCGCGCGGCATCGCCCTGGTGCGCCATCCCGTGGACGCCATGTATGCGCTGTGGTCGCAGCTGCGCCTGAATGGCCTGGGCGACGAGACCATCGACTCCTTCGAGGCTGCGCTGGCCGCCGAGCCCGACCGTGCCGCCGGCCGTCGCATTCCCGCCCACACGCCGCTTCCCGAAGCGCTGTTGTACCGACAGGTGGTGTCGTTCTCGGGGCAGCTGGAGCGTGCGTTCACGGCCCTCGGTCGGGACCGGGTGCACGTGATTGTGCAGGAGGAGATGAAGGCCGACACCGCGGGCACTCTGCGCACGCTGTTTCAGTGGCTGGGGGTCGACCCGGATGTGTCGGTGGACACCCGGCCCGTGAACACGGCCAAAGCAGTGCGCAGCGAGGGCCTGCGACGGCTCCTTCGATACACGCCAGCGGGCCTGAAGTCGGCGGTGCCGGTAGGCGTGCGGCAGGCGGTGTCGAAGCGCTTGCGGGGCCTCAATGCCCGTCACGCCCGGCGCACGCCCCTGTCGGATGCCACACGAGCGCGCCTGATGACCGAGCTACAGCCCGAAGTGGACCGCATCGAGGCGGTGTTGGGGCGCTCGATTGCGGCGTGGCACCCGGCCGGTCAGTCGACGTAGGGCGCCGGACCGAAGAACCCGGCGGGCACCAGCTCCGAGTGGGCCTCCCGCGACATGTAGTGGCTGCCGGGGGTGAGGTCGACGTGGAAGTGGTCGTAGTGGGCGGTGTTGTAGTTGGGCGTGAGGATGATGGACCACGTGCGGTCGGTGTGCCAGCCCTTCGCCTGGCCGTAGAGCCACCGGCCGGCGGTGGTGTCGAAGTTGCTGTACGTGTGGTGTTCCCAGTCGTGCGTGAGCGTGTACGTGCGGCCGTCTTTGAACTGGAAGCCCGAGATGTCGATGGCGTCGCCGTAGGCGTGGCGGCTGAGCTCGGATGTGCCCGAGATGGTGCGGCAGGCGTAGGTGCCCATGTGCCGCATGGCGGTGACGTCGTGAGTCTTGAGCTCGTCGACGGTGTCGGCGAGGGCGAGGCCGAGGTCGCAGGCGGCGAGGGTGGTGTCGAGGGAGGGATCGAACTCGTAGATGAGGCGCACGCCCTTGACCGACCGCTCGAGCCACACGGCGTCCTTCACGCCACACTTGCGGCTGCTGCCCGAGACGGTGTCGGGGGGGCGGATGTCGGCTTCGAAGGCCACGCCGCGGTCTGCGAGGTCTTGGTAGCAGCGGGGCAGGCTGGACGCGGGGTCGCCGGGGAGGCAGGCCCAGGTCTCGCGGTCGGGCTGGCGGTAGCGGGTCTGGTGGGTGCAGCCGTAGCCCTGTCGACAGCCGCCGTCGGGGTAGTCGCCGTAGTTGCAGCGGGAGACGCAGGCCCCGGCGCGCACCTTGTCGCGGGCGTCGCGGGGGAGCTCGGTGCGGGGCACGCAGAAGGTGGTGGGGTGGCCGTCCTGGTCGTCGCAGAACTCGGTGCACTCGGCGGAGCACATGCCGCCGGGCAGGCCGTCTGAGCGGGAGAGGCAGAAGCCGCCCGAGTAGGGGCAGTCGGCGTCGGTGTCGCAGGCCGAGCCGATGAACCCGGTGAGGGACCGGCCTGCTTCGCCGGAGTCGCCGCCGGTGTCGGACTTGAGGAAGTCGTCACACCCGACGGTGGGGGCGAGGAGCACCGCGAGGAGGGCGGTGGCGTGCCAGCGGGGGGGAGCCATGGGGACCTCTTGTCACGTCGAGACCAGACCTCGAAGTAGTGCGAGCATAGTCGATCCGCAGGGGATTCGAGCATCTGCGGCAGTTCTGGGTCGGCCCGTGCTGCAGGACCGCCACCGTGCACGGCCAGGCCGGTCGGTTCATTCGACCTGGATCTGCGTTGGATGTAGCTTTCTGTAAGGAGCGTTGCGGGGGGGGCCCGCGCCGGGGAGACTCCGCGCGTGGAGGTGGAGCATGGTTCGCGCTCGACTGCTGTTGTGTGTGCTTGTGATTGGCTGTGACGGAAAGCTGGAGACCGACTCGGGCACCGATGGCCCGACCGGTGGCGAGGGTGAAGGTGAGGGGGAAGGGGAAGGCGAGGTCGACCTGCCCGACCCACGCACCACCGCCAGCGCCGACCCCGCCTGCGACGACTACGACGGCGTGGAGATCCCGGCCGCCACCAGCTTCTTCTACGGCCAGTACGTCGAGACCGCCGAGCCCGACCAATGGGTGGGCCAGGAACAGTGGATTCTCTACGCCAACGACACCTGGCGCGAGTACGACGAAGACGACTGCGTCATCACCTGGTCGATGACGGCCGTGCGCTCCGATGGCGCCGGGTCGTGTGGCACGTGCAGCTACGGCCTCACCGTCAACGCCACCATCGACATCGCCAACACGTCGTGTCCGGAAGGCTTGTGGGAGGGGTCCGAGACCTTCGACGCCGTGTACGGCGTGGAAGTGAACGGCGACCAGGCCACCTACTACTTCGCGTCCAGCGGCAACCTGCTGGGCACCGGGTATGCCGCAGATGGGGGAAGCAACTTCCTCTCCGAAGCCACCTGCGTCTACTTCTGAGACGGTCGGGAGCGCCCACCACATCTGGCGCTTCGTTCACATTCGAACAACCGTTCCAGATGGTACAACCGGGTCATTGCGGAGCCCCCAATGTCCCGAATTGTCCCCTTGCTGATCCTCTGTGGCCTGACCGTTGCCTGCGGAGGCGCACCCGAGCCGGCCTCGTCCAGCGGCACCACCACCGGTCCCGAAGACTCCGACAGCGACGGTGGAGACGACGGGGGGACCACCGACTCGGGGACCGACCCCGAAGACTCGGGTGACCCGCCGGTCGTCTCCCTCACCACGGTGCCCCTGGGCGAGACGCTCTTCTTCGACGGAGACGACTACCTGGTGGAGCTGGGGGCTTCCGCAGGGTGCACCGCCGAGGTTCGGTCGGCTCCCGATGGTGCCACCGCCGACGTGATGGACGGCCTGCGCCTCACGCCCGATGTGGCCGGGGAGTGGACGGTGGCCTGTGGAGACTTCGAGACCACCCTCGACTTCCGCACCGACACCCTCCACGCCGACACCTTCTTGAACTACAACTACACCCCGGTCTCGCCGGTGGTGTCCGTGGACGAACACACCCTGCTGGTGGCCACTCCCACCAGCAACGCCGTGCAGATGGTGTCCACGGCCGATGGCGCCGATGCCACCACCCTCGTGCCCTCGGGAGCGTGGCCCACATCGCTGGCGTGGTGGGCCGATGGCGGGCTGGTGCTGGTGGCCCAGACCGGTCGCGACAGCCTGGGCTTCCTCGACCCCGCGCTCGGACGGGTGGTCGACGCCATCCGTGTGGGCGACGAACCCGCAGGCATCGTGGTCGACGGCGATGTGGCCTACGTCACCATCAGCGGAGAAGACCGGGTGGTGTCGGTCGACCTCACCACCCGCACGGTCTCCGGGTCAGCCGAGACCGGCCGCGACCCCCGCGCGCTCGCCCTGTCCCCCGATGGCCAGCACCTCTACGTGGCGTCGCTGCTCAGCTCCAACGAACACCGCCACGGCACCGCCGACATCCCCACCGAGCCCCTGTTCCAGCGCGACCTCACCGTCGTCCAGACCGCCACCTTCGACGTCGTCCAGACCGTCCCCGAGGTGGGCACGATGCTGCGCGGCATGTGGACCGACGGCGACCGCCTGGTGATGGGCGTCTCCCACTCCAACAACGACATCCCCGACGTCGACGGCACCGTGCGCCCCCACGCCCACGGCCTCGCGGTCTTGCCCCTCGAAGGCGGCCTGCCCACCGGTGATGTCGACCACATCGACCTCGACATCCGCGAGGGCTCCGCGGGTCCGGCACCCAGCCCGTTCTCCATCGTCCCCACCCCCGACGGCACCCAGCTCGTGGTGAGCCTCAGCGCCGGTGCCAGCCTCCTCCTCCTCGACCGCACCACGCTCGACGAGCTGGGCCGCATCCCCACCGGCAACGACCCCCGTGGGCTGGTGGTGCACAACGACCACCTCTGGACCAGCGCCTGGCTCGACAACTCCCTGCAGGGCTTCGCGTTGCCCCTGGTCGCAGACATGGAGGCCGCCCACGCCGTGGAGGTGGGCAACGACCCCCGGCCCGAAGATGTGCGCCGCGGCCAGGAGCTGTTCAACGACGCCCGCTTCTCCGCCACCGGCGACTTCTCGTGCAACAACTGCCACATCGACGGAGTGGTGGACGGCCTCACGTGGGACCTCCTGGTCGACGGCAACGTGAACACCCTCGCCTTCCGCAACGTGGCCGGCACCGACCCCTTCCTGTGGGCGGGCGTGCTGCCCACCCTCTTCGACTTCTCGCGCGAGGTGCTCAAGCTCGTGGGCGCCAACGCCACCGGCGAGGACATGGAGGCCCTCACCACCTACATGCAGTCCATCACCGCTCCGCCCAACCCCCACACACTGCCGGGCGGTCGCTACACCGAGGCTGGCGAGCGCGGAAAGGTGGTGTTCGAGGCGAGTGTGGCCGACGGAGGCGCTGGATGTGCCACTTGCCACGCGGGCCCGCTCTTCACCAACCAGGCGATGGTGACGGGCAAGACCGAAGGGCTCGCCACCGACGTCCCCGGCCTCATCGGCGTCTACGACTCGGCCCCCTACGGCCGGAAGGGCACCTGGGCCACCTTGTCCGACATGGTGGACGGTGCCGCCGACTACACCGGTGCCCACGACCTCACCGACGACCAGCGCGCCGACCTCCTGGCCTATTTGCAGCAAATCCCGGGCGACGCCCTGTGGCTCAACGGCACCCTGCCCCTCTCGGGCGACGACCACGTCTCGCCCCTGTCCGACATCGCGCTCACCTTCTCGTCGGTGCTGGCGCCGGGCCAGGAAGACCACGCCCACATCTTCGCAGTCCACGACGGCTCCGAGACCGAGGTGCCGGGCGCCTGGGCGGTGAGCGGCCGCCTGCTGCGCTTCACCCCGGGCTCTGAGCTCGACGAAAACACCGTGTATGTCATCCGAGTCGACGGCGGTCTCACCTCCAACCTGGGCCGCGTGATGGCCGACGACCTGGAGCTCACCTGGGCCACCGGCGCCCACGCTGCCATCGATGTGAGCGGCCGCCACGCCGTCACCCTGCGGGTCAACGACGCCTTCCCGGGGCTCTTGGACGAAGACCCCACCATCGAGTTCAGCCTCATCCAGTCGTCGGGCGGCAACGTCACGGCGGTGGTCCACTACGACGACCTGGGCCTCGAGCTGTCCCACGCGGAAGGGGTGGTGGTGGGCACGCGCTTCATCGTGGAGCCGTTCCTGGTGGACACCGACTTCGGCCAGCTCCAGCTGGATGCGGCCTACCTCGACGTGGTGGACACCGACGGCGACGGCTACGCCGACGAGGGCACGGGCCAGGCCGAGACCTTCGGTGTGGTGATCCCGTGGGATGCCGTGCGGGTCGCGCTCCCGGACTGACGGTCGGCCTGCGGAAGGCGGGTTAGCCGCCGGTCCGTACCGGAGGTTCGATGTTCACCGGGATTGTTCAAGGACGCGGCCGCGTGCTGGCTGTGGAAGACCGGGCGTCGTTTCGGCGTCTCACCGTGGAGCTGCCCGAGGGGCGCGCCGATGGTCTGGAGACGGGGGCGAGCGTGGCCATCGCCGGCACCTGCCTCACCGTGGTGGCCTTCGACGGGCGACAGGTCCAGTTCGACGTCATCGACGAGACCCTCCGCCTCACCACGTTGGGCGGGCTCGCCCCGGGAGATGCGGTCAACATCGAGCGGGCGGCCACCTTCGGGTCCGAAATCGGGGGGCATGTCCTGAGCGGCCACGTGATGGGCACCGCCACCCTCGTCCGCCGGGAGCCGTCCGAGAACAACCTCGCGCTCTACCTGAAGCTCCCCGAGGCCCTCCAGCCCTACGTGCTGGCCAAGGGGTACGTGGCGGTCGACGGCTGCAGTCTCACCGTGGGAACGGTCACAGACGGGGTGTTTTCGCTGCACCTCATCCCCGAGACCCTCCGGCTCACCACGCTGGGCGACCGGCAGGTGGGCGACCGCTTCAACATCGAGGTGGACGCCATGACCCAGGCGGTGGTGGACACCGTGCAGCGCGTGCTCGCGGCCCGTGGGATGACCGCATGACGCGGTGGTGGATGCTGGGAGCGGCGCTGCTGGTGGCGTGTTCGGGCAGCGCACCCGAGCCGCAGGTCACGGCTTCGGGCCGCACGCCCATTCGCATCGGCTGGCAGACCACCTGGGCCACCCAAGGGCAGCTCGCCGTGGCCTTGATGGACACCACCATCCTCGAAGAACACGGCTTCGACGCCACCTTCCACGGCTTCCCCTATGGCGGGCCGCTCAACGAGGGGGCTCTCGCAGGCAGCGTCGACGTCTTGTTCACCGCCGACCAACCGGCCGTGGCCCTCGGCGCCAAGGCCCGCAACTGGGGCATCATCGGCCGCCTGATGGCCAACCGCGTGGGCACCTTCGTGCCGCCCGACTCCCCCATCCAGACCGCCGCCGACCTCAAGGGCCGCACGGTGGTGGTTCCGTTCGGTGCAGCCGCCCATCGGGCCACCCTGGGCGCCATCGAACGCGCCGGCCTCGACCCCGGGAACGACGTCACCGTGGCCAACCTGGGCCTCCAAGAAATCGTGGGGCTGGTGGGTGCAGGCGCAGCCGACGGCAAGTGGGGCGCCACCGATGCCGCTGCCGCCTGGGACCCCGCCTTCGCCAACCTCGAGTACACAGGTGCTGTGCGGCCCATCGACACCACCACCATCACCAGCGTGGTGGTGATGGACGACCGCTTCGAGGCCGCCCACCCGGGCAGCAACGAGCGGTTCATGCAGGCCATGCACACCGCCTACGACTTCGTGCGCACCGACCCCGACCGCCTCGCCGGCTGGTTCAAGGACAAGTCCGACCTTCCCTTCGACGTGGGCGTGCTCGCGCTGGCGGCGTCGGTGGAGCCCAACCTGTCCGCCCAGAGTGCGGCTGAGATGCGGGTCCACCTCACTCCGGATGAAGTGAAGGGCATCGAAGCCGCCGCCGACTTCATGCACACCTCCGGGCTGCTCCGCACGCCGGCCAATGTGTCGAGCATCATCCGCGAGACTGCCCTGCAGCCGGTTGTTCCCAAGCTCTCCGCCGACGCCGTGACGGTGAAGAAGGTCCCGTGACCGACCGCCGGGGGCAGGCCCTCGTCGTGGCCCTCACTCTGGGCGTGGTGGTGGGGGCCTGGGAGGGCCTGGCCCGCGCGCTCGACGTGCCGGCGCTCCCTGCACCGTCGGCCGTAGTGTCGATGGCGGTGTGGCTGGCAGGGGAGGGCACCCTCTTTTCGGATGTAGGCGCCAGCCTCGCCCGCGTGTTCACGGGCTTCGCGGCTGCTGCCGTGCTGGGGCTGGTTCTCGGGGCGGTGGGCGCTCTGGGCGGTCCATGGACGGCCGGTCTGCGCGCCTTGGTGGCCACCATTCGGCCCGTGCCGCCCATCGCCTGGATTCCGCTGTCCATCCTGTGGTTTGGCCTGGGCGACCCCAGCGCGTGGTTCATCGTGTTCGTGGGCGCGTTCTCGCCCATCTTCGTCCAGACCTGCTGGTCGCTGCAGCGCTGTGACCCCCGGTGGCTGGAGCTGGCGCAGAGTGTGGGCGCCGGGCCCTGGCTCACCTTTCGCCGAGTGCGCCTTCCAGCAGCGGCTCCGGGCGTGGTGGCGGGGCTGCGCACCGGGCTGGGGCTCGCGTGGACCAGCGTCATCGCGGCCGAGCTGGTGGGTGCCCAGAGCGGCCTCGGCTACCGCATCCAGATGCACCGGGTGGTGGTCGAGACCGACGGCGTCATCGTCGGGATGGTGTGCATCGGCCTGTGTGGCCTGGCGATGGACGCCGCCGCCCGCCGCCTGGAGCGCCGCCTCGTGGACTGGACCCCATGACCGCTCGCATCACCGATGTGTGTTTTTCCTTTCCCGGGGCCGACCGACCCGTGCTCGACGGGGTGTCGCTCACGTTCGAGCCGGGCTCCACCACGGCGGTGCTGGGGCCTTCCGGTGCCGGCAAGTCCACTCTCTTGCGGCTGATGGCGGGCCTCTTGCCGCTCGACCGGGGCTCTGTGGTGCTTCCACCGGTGGCGGGTGCAGGCGTGCCGGTGGCCATGGTGTTCCAAGACCCTCGCCTGCTGCCGTGGCTCACGGTTCGGGGCAATTTCGACTTTGCGCTCGAAGCGGCGGGTGTGGCGCCGACCCACCGCGAGGCCCGGTGGCGACCGCTGCTGGATGCGGTGGGGCTGGCCGATGTCGCCGATGTACGCCCTGGCGCGCTGTCGGGTGGGATGGCGCAGAGAGTGGGCGTGGTGCGGGCACTCTCGCTGCGTCCTGGTGTGCTGCTGCTCGACGAACCCTTCGGTGCGGTCGACCCCCTCCTCCGCGACCAGCTCCAGGCGATGCTGTCTGCGCTGCTCGCTGGCGGGGACACCACGGCGGTGCTGGTCACCCACGATGTCCGTGAAGCGGCTGTCTTGGCCGACCAGGTGGCCATCTTGGGGGGGACGCCCTCCGCCGTGGTGGCGCAGCTGTCGGTCGACCTTCCCCGGCCGCGCGATGGGCTGGGACCCTCTGTGTCGGCCGTGGCGCGGGATATTCGGTCCGCGCTCGCCGGCGCGATGCCGTCCGCTTCCTGAGTGTGCCCGTCTCCGAGGTCCCCATGTCTGCTGGCCCACCCCTCTCTCGCCTGACCGCTGGTCTCCAGGCCGACACCATCGGCCCCCGCTGCCTGGTGACGGGTGCTCGGGGCTTCCTCGGTGCGCGGCTGGTCGAGGCCCTGGTGGAGCTGGGCTGCATGGTGGTGGCGGTCGACGACCGACGCACTCCGCGTGATGAACAGCCCAGCGTGGTGCACAAGAAGGTCGACATCACGTCGCGGCGGGCGGTGGACGACCTGCTGGCCTTCCATCCGGTCGACACGGTGTTCCACTGCGCCCGGGCCGGTGCCACCGAGGCTCCGGAGCGGGTGATGCGGCTCCACGTGGTGGGCACGGCCACGCTGCTCGCTGGTGTGCGGGTCTCCGAGGCCACTCGGTTCGTTCATGTGGGCCACCTGGCGGTGAACGCCGGCACGGTCGACCCCTTCGTGCGGTCGCTCCGGTATGCCGAGCAGGCGGTCCAGGGGGCCGAAGGCGTGGGCGGGCTGCGGACGCTCGTGGTGCGCCCGGCAACGCTGTGGGGGCCGGGCGGTGCGTTCCTGGAACAGGTGATGGATGCCCTGGTGGCGGGCCGTACGGTGCCGGCCGAGTCGATGGACCGGGCCCATGTGGACACTGTGGTGCGGGCGCTGCTGTGTGGCGCAGCGGCGGTCGGTGACTCGGCGAAGATGGCGTCTGGCAAGGTGTTCCCCGTGACCGATGCCCAGCCGATGCCGACCGCTGCGTGGCTGGCCCCTGTGGTGCAGGCCCTGGGCTACCCGCCGCTGAAGGGCGCGACGGGTGGACGGCCCGCCGTGGATGTGGCGGCTTCGCAGGCAGCGCTCGGCTGGGCGCCTGTGGTGGACCGCGACACCGGCCTGGCCGAGCTGGACGACGTGCTGCACGCGCTCCACATCGCGGCGGTGGCCCGCGCAGGAGCGGGGAGCCTGCCGTTTCGGGCACCCGACTTTGCGCTGGCCGAGGCCACGACCCCTACGCTCACCTTCGTGTTGTGGGACCGCGCCCGGTCCGACCGAGGCCGTCGTGCAGAGCGGGTGGAGCAGCAGGTGGCCCCGGCCTTGGCGGCCGCCTTGTCGCCCACGGCCCTCACGGTCATGGTGGACGGTCCCCACAGCCGGGTGCCCTCGCCGTCGCCCTTCCCGCTCGGCGCACGTCCGGTCGCTGGCCTGGTCACCCTCCAGACCGACCACCCCGACGCCCCTTCCGTCGTCCAGACCCTCCTGTCTCGCCACGGCTTCGACTGTGCTGGCTACCGGGTGGCCGAGTCGGTCTACCGCGACCATGGCGACAGCGGCCGCAACGCCCCCCGCGACTGGCCCGACCGCACCCGCAGCCCCGGCGTGGTGATGGTGGGCATCTGCGAAAAGAAGCCCATCGTGGCCTATGACGCCTGGCTGTCGGGCTGGTGGGACCACGTCGCCGCCCTCACCGAACGCATCCTCCCGCGCACCCGGTACGTGCGGCAGAGGGTGCTCGAGCCGGTCACCGAGGGGGCTCCACCATTCGCAGGCTTTGCGCTGGAGAGCTTCCCCGACCCCCACGACATCCGGTCCAAGATGCGCTTCTACGGGGCGTCTTCGGTGGTGGAGCTGGTGCGGAACATGGTGCGGGTGATGTGGGCGGCCGCGAAGGTGTTCCCCATCACCCGCGCATGGTCGCCGGTGCTGTCGGAGACGGTGTGGATCAGTCCGCCCGCCGCCTCAGTAGGTGGTGGTGCCGTCGACCACATCGGAGCCCCACGCGAGGAGTAGGGCATCGAGCGCGGCCTCGGTCAGGGCGTCGTTGTCGGAGAGGTCGGCGTCGCCGTTGATGCCGGACAGGGTGTGGAGGGCGGAGACGTCTTCGAGCACGGCGTTGTCGGTGATGGCGAGGTCGCCGTCGACCGTGTCGAGGCCATCGAGACCGGTGAGGCTGGCCAGAGCCGGGTTGTCGGCGATGGTGAGCGGTCCCACCGAGGAGAGGGTGGTGAGGCCCGACATCGACACGAGCTGGTCGTTGCGCTCCACCCGGATGGGTCCGCCGATGGTGGCCAGGCTGCCCAAGCCCGTGACCCGCACCAGGAGGGGGTTGTCGGCGATGAGCAGGCCCTCGACCGACGTGAGCGCCCCCAGGCCCTCGATGTCTGCGAGCTGGAGCATGCTGTCGAGCACGAGGTAGTGGCCCACGGTGGTGAGGCTGTCGAGGTCGACGGTCTGCAGCGCCGGAGCTCCGCGGACCGCGAGCGTTCCGCCCACTTCGGTGAGGCCGTCGAAGCCGGAGAGCGTGGGTAGAGCGGTGATGTCCTCGATGAAGAGGTCGCCTTCGATGTGGGTGAGGCCCGCGAGGCCCGAGGCGTTGGTGAGTGCGGGGAGGTCGAGGATGTGGGCGTCGGCTCCCACGGTCCAGCTCTCCGAGGTGCCCGAGACCACCTGCAGGTGGCTGTGACCGCCGATGAACAGGGCGTTGTCTACCTCGGAAATGGCGCTGGGCAGGGCGATCTCAACGAGCTGCGAAGGCCCGGCCAGGTGGAGGGCGCCGTCGATGGTCGCGATGTCTGGCGACAGGGTGAGCTGCGCGAGGTCGGTGTTGTCTTGCACGATGAACGCGCCGTCGACCGCGGTGAGGGCGGGCAGCGCCGACCACTCGGCCAGCACCCCATTGCCGGCGATGAGCACGGCGTCGGAGGTGGTGGTGGCGGTGAGTCCCGAGACGGAGGTGAGCCTGGGGTTGCTCGTCACCTGGACCGCGCCGATGGACTCCACGAGGTCGAAGCCGCCGATGGACTCGAGCTCGGGGAGCTGGTCGATGAGCAGGTCGCCGTCGAGCCGGGTGAGGGCCGGGAAGCCTTCGATGGTGTGGGCCCGCACCAGGCCGTGGAGCACGAGGTCGCCGCCGAGGGTGGTGAGGTTGGGGAAGCCGGCGAAGTGTTCGATGCCGGAGTCGGTGCCCGCGTCGAGGCTGCCTTGGATGGCGACGAGCTGCTCGGCGCCGTCGAGGGACCGGAAGGTGGGGGAGTCGGGCAGGCGCAGGTCGCCGTCGACCTGGACGAGGGCGTCGAGTCCGAAGAGGGAGGCCACGTCGGCGCCACCACGGAGGTCGAGGTCGCCCTGCACCCACTGCAGCGACCCCAGGCCGTCCAGAGAGCGGAAGCGGTCTCCACCGAGCTCGAGCTTGCTGCCCACCTCGGTGAGGCTGTCGAGGCCGTGGGCTTCGAGGAGCTGGTGGTTGTCGGTGACGATGAACGCACCCGTGACGAAGGTGAGCGCACCGAGGCCGCGCAAAGAGACCAGCCCGGCGTTGTCTTGGATGGAGAAACGACCCTCGATCCGCTCCAGGCGCTCGAGGCCGGAGAGGTCGACCAGGCTGTCGTTGTTCTGGATGGCGGAGGTGCCGCCCACCGAGCTGAGCTGCCCGAGGCCGGAGAGGTCGGCGAGCAGCGGGTTGTCGGCGATGCGCAGGCCGCTCTCGAGGTGGGTGACCCGGTCGAGACCCCGCAACGAGGCGAGGCGGTCGTTGTTGGTGATGGTGAGGTCGTCGAGGGTGCCCGAGACGGTGCGCAGGTTGGAGAGGTCGTGCAGGTGGGTGTTGTCGCGGAGGTCGACACCACCGATGGACACGAAGGTGGGGCCACCGAGGGTCTGCAGGCCGAGGTTGTCTGCGACCACCAGGTCGGCGCCGTCGACCACGAGGCAGGACAGCTCCGAGAGGTCGGGTTCGTTGACCTCGCGGAGGGTGAGGGTGCGCTCCACGGCGATGCCGCAGACGTCGGCGCAGGTGGTGCGCAGCGCGCTGTTGCCGGAGATGGTGAGGCGGCTGACCACCTCGACGCTGTCGTTGCCAGGGGATGCGTCGTCGCAGTCGTTGGCGTTGTCGACGGCATGGTCGGGCGCTTCGCAGTATTCCCAGGGCTCGGCGCGGTCTCCCAGGCCATCGCCGTCGGCATCGGACCACAGGGTGCCTTGGGGGTCGACCACGGTGTCGCAGTTGTCGTCGATGCCGTTGCAGACGTCTTCGGCGTCGGGGTGGACCGCGGCGTCGGAGTCGTCGCAGTCGCCGCCAATGGTGACGAAGCCTTCGGGGATGTGGCAGGAGCGGGCTTGGGTGGCGCTGTCGCCAAAGCCGTCGCCGTCGGCATCTTCGAAGATGGGTGCGGGCACGGCACAGCTGTCGTCCACCACCTCTTCGAGGGGGTCGGACCCCGGTTCTCGTTTCGGTGTGTCCGTCTCGGCACACCCCACGGTCCACACGCCCAAGAACAACCATACGCGCGATGCAGTCATCACGACATCCTCCCCTCAGAGGTCGACCACGCGAGAACCCCCGCGCCGACACCATGTCGGACACGGGCGCTCCCCCGCAGTCATCACGACGACCCTATCGGCCGCCTGAGTGGGAGGTGTATTCCGATCAATTTCAGGTACGGAAGGGCTACGCTTCGAGCTCGCGGGCCACACGCTTGGCGGCCACCTTGCCCGACATCAGGGCACCCACGATGCCATGTCCGGAGCGGGTGTTGGCGCCGGCCAGGTACAAGCCGGGCACCGGACCGCGCGACCCGGGGCGCTTGTCCATGAACTGCTCGGGGGTGGCGGCCAGGCCGTAGCCCGTGCCTCCGGCAGCTTGGGTGTAGCGCGTATGGGTCATGGGGGTGGCCGACTCACGGAACACCACCTTGTCGGCGAGGCCCGGGTATTGGTCGTCGAGCCACCGGATGCAGCCGTCTTCCACCCGCTTCTTGTTGGCCAGGTACGCGGGCACCTTGCGATAGGTGCCGTCTTTGATCTGCTCGGCGGTGACGCCCCAGGCGGCGGGGTCGGAGGGCACGAGGGTCATGACCTCGACGGTCTGGACGCCATCGGGTGCGTGGCCGCCGGTGTCGGGGTCTTTCAGGCTGGCGCTCGTGATGTAGGCGCAGCGGGGGTCGATGCGGCCCTTGGCGACGTCGGCGTAGAGGCCCTCGATGTCGGGGCTGTCGAAGCACCAGTCGTTGCGGGCGCCCATGCCGTGGGCCTTCAGGTCGGCTTCGATGCCGAGGCAGGTGATGTAGATGGCGCCGCCCATCTCGAACTTCTCGCGGCGGGCCTTCCACTTCTCGGGCACGGCTTCCTGCGGGAGGAGGTCGTCGAGGGTGTGGATGAGGTCGGCGTTGCTGACGACGGCCTTGGCGCGGACCTCGTGGGGGTCCTGGCGACGGGGGGCGGTGCGAACACCGACGGCCTGGCCATTCTCGACGAGGATGCGGTCGATGGGACGGCGCAGGTGGACGGTGCCGCCGTGGCCTTCGATGACCTCACAGAGCTTGTCGGCGATGATCTGGCCGCCGCCGCGGGGGTACCAGGCGCCCTTGAAGTAGTGGTTGGCCAGGCCGCAGTGGAGGATGGCGGAGGCGCGGCTGGGGGGCACGCCGTAGTCGCCGGTCTGGGTGAGCATGACGGCGCGCAGCATGGGGTCTTGGGTGCAGTCGTCGAGAACCTGCGCGATGGTGGCCTTCTGGTAGCGGGCGAGCATCCGGCCGTGGGCGCCGATGGTCCAGAGGAACGACAAGGGGTTGGTCTTCTTGCCGGTGTCTTTCTGGGCCTCCATCCAGGTGGCCACGTGGTCGACTTCCTTGAGCAGGCGGACGTAGCGGTCGATGCCCCGTTTTTCGCTGGGGAAGTGCTCGACGAGGCGGTCGCGGTAGCGGTCGTGGCCGGCGGGGATGGGGAAGCGCAGGCCGGGGAGGACCGAGACATCGAAGCCGTCGGGGTCCATCTGGATCCAGTCCAGCTCGATGCCCACATCGCGGAGGAGGGTGGGGATGGTGCCATTGGGGCCGCAGTCACCGACGTAGTGGAGGCCGATGTCGAAGCGATAGGTGCCGTTGCGGGTGTGGCGCGCGAACATGGTGGCGCAGCCGCCGGCGACGTAGTGCCCGTCGAACACGGCCACCTTCTGGCCTTGCTGCGCGAGGCGGGCGGCGGTCATGAGCCCCCCGAGGCCGGCCCCGATGACGGCGATGTCGACCGAGTCGGGGACCTTGTTCTTCACGCGGGCCTTGGTGGCGGCGGTGGGCTCGGCGATGCGGCTTGTGGCGTCGGAAGACATGGTGCTCCTGTGGACGACTGGCCCATGTTCCTGACGCGTTTGGGCGATCACGGAAAGGGGCGAGAACGTGTTTCGGACACGAAGCTGTCACCAGACGGTGGTCCGAAGCTTGAGTGCAAGCAGGGGGTCAGAACCGGGCCACGAGCGCGGTGCCCTTCATGTCTTGGTTCAGCAGCGGCACGACTCGCACGGCCGTTGGACGCTGGAATTGTCCGTCCCATGCGTTGAAGAGGTGGCGACCACGCAGGATCTGGACAACTGCAGCGCCCGTGAGCGTCAGCCTTGCCGCCTCATCCACGATGAAGCCTCCTCTGAATGGCACGACCTGGACGAGAAGCGAGGTGCCCACCGCGCCCAGGGCGACGTACCCGTTGGCGCGGGACACCTCCACACCCGTGCGACGCAGTGCGTTGGCTCCCATCCAGGTGCCGGTCGAGCTGATGCCCGCGCCGGCGAGTGTGGTCAGGCTACCCGCGGCCATGCCGAAGAAGCCTCCGAGCATGAGCACGTCGTTGTCGGCGAAGAAGCCACCCATGAGGGCGCCAAAGCCGACGCCAGTGCCCACCAGACCCACGGCGCTGGTGGTCCAGCCAGCTTGGTGGATGCGGGCCGCCTGGTCCATCCGTTGGGTCAGGCTGGGGTCGTCGCCAGTGATCGACTTCGGGAACCGGTAGGTGGGGGCGAGACGAAAGAGTTTGAGGGGCTCCTCGACCTGCTTGTCCTCAGAGGCAGCGACGAGAAGGGACTCGTTCGCGAGCTCGGGCTCGCCACGCTCGGCGTTGGCGGGAGTCGTGGAGAGCAAGGCGGCGAGGACTGCGGTGGCATGCATGCGGTGTCTCCGTGCGTGGTGACCCTAACCTGCGTGCTGGAGGGGGGCAGTCCTACGGCTGGAGTCGACCCTTGGATCGACCGATCCGGGTCACTCTATGTTGCCTTGTTCCTCCCCGAGGGTGTTCTTGACGAGTTGCACGGGGCGCTGGGTGATTGTGGGGCCCCCTCCGGCCCTTCGGGCCACCTCCCCCTGTGAGGGGGAGGACTGTGGGGACGGGGCGTCGGAGTCCTCCCCCTTCCAGGGGGAGGTGTCGAGCCCAGCGAGACGGAGGGGGCCTCGAGGTTGCCTTGTTCCCCCCGGAGGGTGTTCTTGACGAATTGCACCGGGCGCTGGGTGATTGTGGGGCCCCCTCCGGCCCTTCGGGCCACCTCCCCCTGTGAGGGGGAGGACTGTGGGGAGCGGTCGTCAGAGTTCGCGTGCGGGAGGACGCTAGAACTGGACCACCAGAGCGGCGCCGCCACCGCCCCGTTGGGGGTGTGGAACCACGGTGATGGAGACCAGCTGGTTTCGTTGGGCGTCCCATGCGCTGAATAGCTTGGCGCCCCGTGCGAGATGCAGGCCCGAGGCGAGGGCGATGGTTCCGGGGCCGAGCAGCACGATGTCGGCCTCGACGAATGGGCTCAGGGCGGTCACGGCGACTCCGGCCAGGGCGACATACCCGGGGGCGCGCGGCACGCGAACGCCGCTCTGGCGAAGCACGCGCGCGCCCATGGTGGTGCTGGTGCCGGTGAGGACGAACCCGCCTCCCACGGCGGTTGCGCCGACGCCCACTGCGATGGTGCCGAACCGGGCTGGGCGAGAGACCGATGGATGGCCGGTGAGCATGGGCGGAATGCCGACGGCCGTGACGACGAGGCCGACCTGGGTGGTGCGGACGCCGGTGTGGTGCCATCTCCGGGCGCGGCCGAGGCGTGCAGTGGCGTCGGCGGAGAAGGTGCCCCCGGGTACGGGGATTGGGTCGGTCGGCTCAAGCCAGAGGAGGTCGAGCCGCTCAGGGGTGGACGCCGAAGCCGCGAGCGTGGCGGCAAGTAGGACGAGCATTCCCATCCGAGCTCCTCGGTCCCACCTGAGCGGAATGCCCTCGTAGGGGGTGTCTACCGCGTGCCGACGGCAATCCCGAACAGCATGTGGTCGACAATTCGGCCGTCTTCGGTGATCTGCACGGCGTGGTGCTGCTTGAAGCCCGGTGAGCCGTTGCGGTAGACGTTGCGGATGCCCTCGCGACGCTCTTCGGAGATGGCCTTGTTGTCGCTCCAGACGTCGACGTCTTCGACGCTGATGTAGTCGTGCACCACCACATCCTTGCCGCCGGCCTGCTCGAACAACCGCACGAGGTCTTCGCGCATGTAGAAGTTCTTGCGGGCCGGGTTCCGGAGGCGGAGGGACTCGAAGTATTCCTCGCGGTCGGCCTCGGAGTAGGCGCAGAGGTTGATGACGCAGACCGTGCCGCCGGGCTTGAGCACGCGGAACATCTCGCGGATGGCGGCGGCGTCGTCCATGAACTGGGTGCCCTGCCGGCAGGTGACCACATCGAAGGTGGCGTCGTCGAAGGGCAGCTTCTCACCGGGGCCTTCGACGAAGCGGTCGAGGTGCGGGCGGGCCTGCGCGTACATGGCGGGCGTGATGTCGACGCCCACGACCTCGGCCACCCGGCCCTTGAACACGCGGCTCACGAGGCCGGTGCCACAGGCGACATCGAGCACGCGGGCATCGGCGGCGGGGCTGGTGAGCTCCCACACCTTCTGGCCGAGGGCGGTGTCGGTGCACCAGGAGCTGGAGGCGTCGTAGTGCTGGGCGCGGGCGGTGAAGTGGTCGACGACGACGGAATCGTAGGTGGACATCGAAGCTCGGGGGGAAGGGGTCAGGCGGACGGCTTGCGGCCCCGGAGGACCACCCAGCGCCATTGGTCGAGGATGCCGCCGTCGGGGCGAATCTCGAAGGGATGCACGCGGCGGACTTCGGCGGGGGCGTCGTAGTAGAGCTGCCGAATCTCGTGCCGGTGGAGGTTGGGGGTCTCCCAGGTGTCGATCCAGACGTCGATGTCTTCCCAGCAGACGAGGTCTTGCATCACGATGTCGACGAAGCCGGCGTCTTCGAGCAGCTTCACCATGTCTTCGGCCATCAGGTTGTTGAAGAACAGGGGCTGCTTCTTCTTCACGATGCGGAAGAACCAGGGGGCGTCTTCGGGGCCGTAGGGCACCAGCTGGCTGACGATGAAGGTGCCGCCGGGCTTGAGGACGCGGAAGATCTGGGCGACGGGGATGTCGGGGCGGGGGAGCAGGTGGAGGACCTCGCGGTTGCAGACGAGGTCGAACTGGTTGCTCTCGAAGGGCATCTCGTAGACGTCGCCCTGCTTGACGATGTCGAGGCGGGTCTCGGCCATCGCAATCATTTCAGGGGTGAGGTCGAGGCCGGTGATGTGGCCCACCTTGCCGCGGAAGGCGTTGCCCACCACGCCGGAGCCGCAGCAGACGTCGAGCACCTTGGCGTCGTCGGGGCCGTCCCACATGTCGGCCTGGGTGGAGAGGATGCCGTCGTCGGTGATCCAGGCGGCCGACTGGTGCCAGTTCTTGGACCGGATGCCGAACTGCTGCTTGTAGACCTCTTTGCTCACCACCTGGTCGATGGACTGGTACCGGGCGCGTTCCGAGGCCCGGCGGGCGGCGGCGCGGGCTCGGCTGGCTTCGAGGGCCTTGCCGACGATGGCGGCAGCGGCGGTGGGGTTGGCGTCCATCCAGGTGGTGAGGGCACCCTCGACGACTGCTTCCACCGCGCCGGTCGCGGAGGTGGAGGTGAGGGTGGACTTGGTCTGGCCCTCGTACTCGGGCTCGCGCATCTTGAGGGACAGCACGGCCACGAGGCCCTCGCGGACGTCGTAGCCGGCGATCTGTTCGTCGGCGTCGTCGTGGAGGAGGCCCTCGGCGCGGGCGCGCTGGTTGATGACGCGGGTGAGGGCGGCGCGGAGGCCTTCGACGTGGCTGCCACCCTGCGAGGTGAAGATGGCGTTGACGTACGCGAGGGTCTCCTCGGCGTAGGCGGTGGTCCATTGCAGCGCGAGATCGACGTGGTGGCCGCCGTGTTCGCCGCTGATGGCGATGGGCTGTGGGTGGAGCGGGGTGCGCTCGGCGACCAGGTGGCCCACGAAGCCCGAGATGCCGCCGTCGTAGCGGAAGGTTTCAGTGGTGGCGCTGCGGCCGCGGGCGTCGACCAGCTCGACCGTGAGGCCAGCGTGCAGGAACGCCTGTTCCTGGAGGCGACGGCGCAGCGTGCGGATGTCGAGGGTGACGCCTTCGAAGATGGTGGGGTCGGGGCGGAACCGGATGGTGGTGCCGGTGGAGGTGGTGTCGCCGGTGCGGGTGAGGGGACTGGCCTCTTCTCCGCGGAGGAAGGAGAGGTGGTGGACCGCGCCGTCGCGGTGGACCTCGACCTCGAAGTGGTCGGACAGGGCGTTCACACACGACACGCCCACCCCGTGCAGGCCACCGGCGATGCCGTATGCGGCCACACCGTCGGGGCGCTGGGGACCGAATTTGCCGCCGGCGTGCAGGGTGGTGAGCACGACCTCGATGGCCGGCCGACCGTCGGTGGGGTGGGGGCCGACCGGGATGCCTCGGCCGTCGTCGGAGACACTGACCCCACCATCGGCATGGACGGTGACGGAGATGCGGCTGCAGTGGCCGGCCATGGCTTCGTCGACGCTGTTCTGGACGAGCTCGTAGACGAGGTGGAGGGCGCCCGAGGGGCCGGTGGAGCCCACGTACATCGCGGGGCGCTGGCGCACGGCCTCGAGGCCCGTGAGGACGGTGATGTCGGCGGCGCTGTACCCGGTGGAGGCTGGGGTCATCGGGCGTCTTCCTTGGCGGCCTGGAGGCGGGCGAGGTGGTGGTGGCGGGCCAACGCGACGCTCTCGAACCAGCTGGCGATGTCGGGGAAGCCTTCGGCGTGGGCTGTGCGGGCGTGGCCGGGCAGGCGGTCGACCGCATCCTGTTCTTCGATGAGCACGGCGGCTTCGAGGTTGCGGACGGTCTCGCCGATGGAGCGACCGGTGAGGGGCTCGCCGGCCTTCTTCAGGAAGTCGAGGTGGCCGTCGGCGAACATGGCCTTCTGTTCGGCCAGCTCGCGGAGGGTGGTGGCGACTTCGGGGTACCCCTCGATTTCCGCGATGCGGGCGAAGTAGCCGTACAGCGAAGCTGCACCCGCATCGAGGGCGAAGGCGTCGCGCAGATGCGAGTGGGTGAGCGTGCCCTTGAGGGTGGGCAGGCGTCCCTTGGCGGCATCACGATGGGACGGAGGAGTGGCCATGCGGGCTCCGAAGTGTGGGGCGGGGGCCTAACGCAAGAATCCGCCCCGTGGTGCACTTCGGAGGAGGTCAGCGCAGCCAGCGGGCGTCGAGCCAGATCGCGTCGGCGTCGCTCGAATACCCGATGAGGCCGCCGTTGTAGTCCATGGCGTCGGTCCAGGTGACGGCTGCGGGGGTGGGGCTGGCGAACACGACAGCGCCGGCGCCGAGGTCGAAGGTGTCGGAGGCGCGGTACCGAAGCGACGGCTGGGCGGCCACTTCCGAGAAGGTGAGGTCGACGAGGGTGCCGAGCTCGGCCGACAGGCGCTCTCGGGCAAAGGTGGCCCGGATGCCGCCGGCAACCTCCAGATGATCGGGCAGGCCGACCATCAGGGCGTCTGGGGGGGGAGCGGTGAGGTGGCGCCAGCGGCCTTCGAGAAGGACGGTGAAGCGCGTGGAGGTGGCTCGGTCGACCGCGGCACCGAAGGTCCATTGTGGCGACTGGGCGTAGTCGAACCAGGGCATGGGAATGACGGCGGCGTGGGTGTAGTTGGCCTCTGCGCGCAGGCCATGGGCGCCGACGAGGGTCTGGGCGGCGAGCCCCGCGGTGAGGGTGCGCGGTCGCTCGGAGGACAGTGCGCTGCTGTCGACGGTGCCGAGGGCGGTCTCGATGTCGGAGAAGGCGGGGAGGGTCTGGGTGGCCACGAGCTGGGCGAGGGTGGGGTCGAGCTGGGGCACCGGGACCCGGCTGCGAATCCATGCGCCGGTGAGCGCGAGGTCGACCGGGCCCAGGCGTGACTGGACCTCGGCGCCCACTTCGCCGGCTTCCCACAGGGGGCGGGGGGTGCCGGTCTGGGCGAGGGCGCCTTCGAGGCCGCGGCGGGTCTGGGCGTCGAGCGCGGCGATGCCGTCTTCCAAGCCGCTGAAGATGCGCTGGTAGGGCTGGGCCAGGATGGGGTCGTCGGACCAGGTGGCGGCGTCGGCCAGTAGCCCTTCCACCATGCCCTGGCGGAGCATGCTGAAGTCGGTGCCCCACAGCGGCACGCGGCTGGCGGTGCCGAAGGGGAGCAGCAAGACGCTGGCCCGCAGCTTGTCTTCACCCACCTCGAGGCGCGCCATCGGGGCGGGGACCCGGGCGTGTTCGAGGGGGATGAGGGGACCGGCCCGGAGGTCGCGGGCGCCGATGGTGTCGGTGACGGGGAGGAGGTCCATGGCGCCCCACCGCTCGACGAGGTGGCCCGCGCGTACGAAGACGGGGCCGAGGTCGCCGGCCCAGCCGCTCTCGCCCATCCACAGGTTGGTGGCGGCTTCGAGGTCGGTGTCTTCGTGGAGGCCCATCAGCACTACATAGTCGGCCTGCACCTCCAGAAACCAGCGGCCGTTCTTCGCGGGCCCGGTGGCATGGGCGCGCATCCAGGTCCAGGCCTCACCGACGTCTTCCATCGGGCGGTCGTGGGCGAGGTCCACCACCACCCGCGGCTGGAGGGTGAAGTGGGCGCGGGCGTCGTCGGCGTGAGCGGTCCCGAGGGGAAGCAGCAGCCACCAGCTGAGGGACATCACCCGCCGCGCTCGAGGGCGGTCTGGGAGAACAGGCTGTCGGGGAGGTCGGCGGCCGGGACGTCGACCTTGTAGTCGAGGACCTCGAGGCGGGTCTTGGTGCCCTTCTTGTGGTTCACCATCTCGCTGGTCTTCGGGTACGTGGCGCCGCCGGTCTCGAGGGTGTCGAGGACGGTGAGGGTCTTCAGCGCGGCGTCTTTCTTGTCGAAGTAGGCCACGTTGGTGGGGAGGTAGTCGGACTTGCGCACGGTGGAGACGATGCGGCCGTAGCTGCTGCCCGCGCCGGGCTTGGTCTCGATGACCCAGTGGACGTCGTCTTCGGAGACGAGCGTGTGCGTGGCGTCGTCGGTGTTGTTGACCTCGAGGTCTTCGAAGCTGAAGTCGCTGCCTAGGAAGGCGCCGCTGCGGGCCTTCCCCGAGATGCGGGTGACGCGCTTGAGTGCGGGTACGTAGAGCAGCTGTTCGTCGATGGTGTCGGGGTGGTCGACGATGACCATGGCGGTTCCGGCGACGTCGGCGGGCGCCAGGAAGCGGGTGTGGGACCGCACGGCGTCGTCGTCGCGGCGCACCTTCAGCTCGAACTCACGCACGCGCTCGCTGCCCGACTTGGACACGAGCGTCATCTTCATCTGTTGGATGCTGTTGCTGATGCGGCGCTGAGACTCGGCCTTCTCCACGATTTCGCGGGGGGTGGGGGCGGCGGTGGCCGAGGTGGCGACGAGCAGGCCCAAGGCTGCGACGAGACGGGTCCAAGACATCCAGGCCTCCGGTGAGAGGTGGTGCCTCTATCGTGGCGGGGCCTACCGGTGGAAGAGGCCTTCCAAGAGGCCCAACACCTCGCCCTTCTTCCGCACGATGAGCACGGGGCCCTTGGAGCGGCCGGCCAGGCGCTCGGCGGTGGAGCCGAGGAGGAGGGTGGCGAGCTTGCTGAGGCCGCGGCTGCCCACCACGAGGACGTCGTCGCCGGCGCGGTCGAAGAGCACATCGCTGGCGCGGTCGCCGGGATGGATCTCGAGGGTGGGGTTGGCGCCTTCGGGGAGGTCGGGGGCCACGGCGCGCTGGAAGTGGTCGCGGGCGTTCTTTTCGAGCTCGGAGGCGAACTGTTCGTCGGTGAGGCTGCCGTGTCCGGCGGCCCGGAGGTCGTATTGACAGATGGCGGTGACGTTGTCGGACAGCCGGCAGGCGACGGACAGGGCGTAGGCGGCGTGGTTGCTGAAGTCGAGGCCGGCCACCACGTGGTCCCACTCGAGGCTGGCGCCTTCGGGGACGAGCAGGGTGCTGCAGGAGGCCGTGCGGAGGAGCTTGCGGCCGGACGGTCCCCAGCCGTTGGTGGTCTCGCCGGTCTGGAGGCGACCGATCACGAGGAGGTCGACGTCGTGGCGGGCGATGATGTCGCTGAAGACGGAATCGACTGCGCCGCGTCCGTGCTCGACCTTTACGTCGACGCCTGGAAGTGCGGCCGCGACCCTGGCGCGCGCGGCTTCGAGGGCATCGGGAACATCGCCGTCATCGAAGCTCAGGCCCATGCCCAGGGTGCCGGCGAGGGGGTCGAGGGGCGACACGTGGGCCAGCACGAGGGTCTGGCAGCCCAGGCCGGGGGCGCCGGCGATCAATGCGTCCAGCACGCTCGGGTCGTGTTCGTCGAGCGCGAGCATCACGAGCGTGACGGGAAACAGCGGGGATGCGGTCATGGTCGCTCCAGAGCGGTCTGGTCGGGGACGAAGGAGTCCTGTCTTCGAGCCCACGCATGGTGGCACGCGCGAGTGGGAACGGGGGAATCGGCGCGGTGAGGGGGGGACTTCAGCTCCATCCACCGACTTGGGTCAGCTGGAGATCTCCGACCGGCCGAGGGGGTCGAGGAGGCGGTGACCCCGGAAGGTGCGATGGTGCTGCGCGGTGAGCTCGGCCACGTTGGCGGCGAGCTTCTCCATCTGCCGGTAGATGCGGTCGAGGCGGGCCTTGGTGGGGTCGGGGAGGCCGGGCTGCAGCATGAGCATCTCGACGGTGAGCATCGAGGTGTTGAGGGGCTGGTTGAGGAGGTGGACCTCGCCGAGGGCCCGCGTGAGGCTGTGGTTGTCGGCTTCGAGGTCGAGCAGCTGACGGGTGGTGGCTTCGAGGCGGCGCTGGAGGTCGCGGTGGTCGCGGTGGTCGAGGAAGACGCCCACGGTGGCGACTGGAAGGCCGTCGGCGGCGTACACCTCGGCGGCGTTGAGGGAGACCTCGAGGGTCTCGCCACGGCGGGTGCGCAAGCGGGTGCGGATGTCGCGGACCAGGCGGCGCGGGGAGGCTCGGATGACCGACAGGATGCGGCTGGCGTCGGCGGCATCGGCGTAGACGTCGGCGACGGACAGCTGGTCGTGGGCCTGGTCGCGGTCGTAGCCGAGGACGGACTCGGCGGCGTGGTTGAAGACGAGGATGTTGCCGGTGGGACCGACGGCCATGACGGGACAGGGGGTGGTGTCGACGATGCGGCTGAGGAGGTCGCGGGTGGACTGCAGCTCGGACGCGGTGCGGTGTTCCTCGACCAGCTGGGCTTCGAACCGACCCCGCCACTGTTCGTCGACACGGGCGACGAGTGAGAGGCGCTCGCGGAGCTGGCCCGGGGTACCGACCAGTGCGTCGAGGGCGCCGTCTTCGAGGGCTTCGCGGGCGCGGTCGGGGTGGTCGACGAAGGCCACGGCGGACGACTGCTGTTGCCCGCGGAGCCAGGACCGGGCGGTGGGGTCGGGGTACCAGATCACGCACAGAGTGGCGTGGTCGTCGAGTGCCACCCCGGCCTGCTCGAGGGCCGAGTGGATGGCTGGCGGCAGCACCCCGATGGGGCGCACGGACAACGGGACGGTGCTCATCTCGTCCTGGAGGGAGGGTCCTGTGTACTGTGCCATGCGTGGACCGCCGCTGCATGGACGCGGGCCACCGAGACGTCGTGCTGGTGGGCGCTGGCGGCCACATCGGAAAACTCGGGTGCGGCCTGGAGGCACGTGCCGTCGAGCGCGCCCACCTTGATGCGGATGACGCCGAAGGGGGTGTCCACCGGGACATGCCACCGGTCGAGCTCCACCCGCTCGGCATCCCACTGACGCACGCCGAAGGAGGTGGTGTGCTGCAGCACGGCGCGGGCGACACGGGTGGCGTGGTGGGGGCGGCTGATGGCCTCGACCCGCATCCCGGGACGGCCCTTCTTCATGATGGTGGGGGTGACGGTGACGTCGAGGGCGCCCGCTGCGAGGAGGTGTTCGATGAGGGGTGGGATGTGCTCGCCGGTCATGTCGTCGACCTGGGCGAGGGTGGTGGTGACCGTGCGGGCCTGGCTGGCGGTGGTGCCCAGGATGGCGCGGACCACGTTGGGGCGGTCGTCGAAAGAGCGGGCTCCTGCGCCATAGCCAACGGCCTGGACGGTGTGGGCCGGTGCGGGGGTGGGCTGGCCGATGGTGACCCAGGCGGCGGCCCCGGTGGGGGTGACCTGCTCGAAGCCGTCGATGCCGGGAACGGTGGCCCAGCCTTCCATGGCGTAGAGGGTGGCGGGGGCGGGCAGAGGCATCTTGCCGTGGGCGCATCGCACCCAGCCCCGGCCGACGGGAAGGGGGCCGCAGTACACCCGGTCGACTGCGAGATCATCGAGTGCTGCGCTGATCCCGACGATGTCGAGGATGGCGTCCACCGAGCCCACCTCATGGAAGTGGACGTCTTCCGGGGAGCCGCCATGGACCCGTGCTTCGGCGCTGGCCAGGCGGGCGAAGATGGCGATGGCGCGGTCGCGGATGGAGTGGGGGAGGGGGGCCGCGGTGAGCAGAGCGCGGATGGTGCGGAAGGTGCGCTCGGGCTGGTTGGGGAAGGGCGTCTCTTCGCCGTGGTCGTGGCTGTGTTCGTGGCTGTGGCTGTGTTCGTGACCGTGGCTGTGGCTGTGTTCGTGACCGTGGCTGTGGTCGTGGTGGTGGGGCTCGGCTGCGGTGGGCGAGAAGGAGACGCGCCGGGCGGTGACGCCGCAGCGGATGGTGGAGGAGACGTCGAGCTGCCATCCGGAGAGGTCGAGCGAGCCAAGAACCGCACGCACGCGGTCTTCCGAGGCCCCAACGTCCAGCAGAGCGGCCAGGATCATGTCGCCGGCGGCACCACCGGGGGCGTCAAGCCAGAGGATGCGGCTCATGGGGCCCCCAGCCGGTTGATGCGGTGGGCGACCACAGCCGCACCGAAGCCGTTGTCGATGTTGACGACGCTCATGCCGGGCGCGCAGGCCGTGAGCATGCCCAACATGGGGGTGATGCCGTGGAGGTGGGCGCCGTAGCCGACGGAGGTGGGGACCGCGATGACCGGCGCGGCGACGAGGCCCGACAGGACGGTGGGCAGAGCGCCTTCCATCCCGGCGACGGCGATGATGACCCGTGCTTCGCGGATGGCGTCGAGGCGGGACAGGAGGCGATGGAGGCCGGCGACGCCGATGTCGATGTGGCGCTCGACCCGGGACCCGAACAGCTCGGCGGTGACGGCGGCTTCTTCGGCGACGGGGAGGTCGCTGGTGCCGGCGCACACAACGGCGATGTGGCCCAGCCCGGGGGCCGAGGAGGGGCGGGGAATCACGGCGGTGCGGGAGATGGGGTCGTAGACCGCGGTGGGGACACGCGCGCACACGGCCGCACCCTTGTCGGCGTCGATGCGGGTGGCGAGGGCCGGTTGCCCCGCGTCGTGGATCCGCTGGAGGAGCACAGCCACCTGTTCTGCCGACTTGTTTTCGCCGAACACCACTTCGGGGTCGCCGGTGCGCCGGGGGCGGTCGAGGTCGAGGTGGGCGAAGTCGAAGTGCGCCGAGCCGAGCCCGCGTGCAGCTTCGACCGCAGCGTCGGGGCGCAGGGTGCCTTCGGCGACCGCGCGGAAGAGGGCTTCGAGGGTCATGGGTGTGCCCGGGAGAGTGGGGGGCCGGACGTGTAGCCCACTGGGGGCGGGATGGTCGGTGTGGAAAAACCCGGCCTCGATTGCACGGCGGGGGGCTCCGGGGATGGCACGTGCCGCCAGACGGTGTGACACTGGGGGCGATGCTCCCACGCCTCTTCCGACCTTCGGTCCTTTCTGCCGCGCTGCTCGTTCCCTTGCTGGGCGGGCCCGGTGTCGCGGCGGCTGCCGAGCGGGTGATCTACGAAGACGCCATCCGCCGCATCGACCGCCAGTTCTTGTTCATCGACACCTTCGAGCCCGGTGTGGCCCTGCGCGAGGCTGCCGAAGCCGCCGAGGGCTCGGTTCCCTGGCTGCTGGTGGAAGCACAACCCGACGGCTCCATTCGGTTGCTGCACGGCGAGCGCGGCACGGTGGGATCTGTCGCACCGGTCGACGACTTCCTGTCGCTCACCGATGCGCTCGTGTCGATGGAAGACCAGATCACGGCGGGGGGCACCCTCCTCGACGACGACGGCGAGCCCTACGGGATTCCCGAGTCGGTCGACCTCCCCGTCGAGCTGCTGCGTGGGGTGTCTCGCGCCCTCGACCGCCACTCGGTGGTGCTCAGCGGCGACCGCCTCGACCGCTTCGACGAACGCATCTCCGGCAAGCTCCAGGGCATCGGCGCCCGCATCTCCCGCAGCGGTGATGCGCTGGTCATCGAGCAGGTGTTCATGGATGGCCCCGCCGACCGCGGTGGGGTGATGGCCGGCGACCGCGTCACCCGCGTGGACGGGGTGAGCACGGTGGGCATGTCGGTCTCCGACACCGTCGACCGCATCCGGGGTCCGGAAGGCTCGCAGGTGCAGCTGGAGCTGTCTCGCGAACAAGACGGCGCCTGGCAGACGGTCGTGCTGGTGCTCACCCGCGATGAGGTGCGCATCCCCAACGTGAAGTGGGAGGTCGAGCCCGAAGGCACCGGGTACATCGAGATCACGCACTTCTCCGAGCAGACCACCCGCCTGCTGCGGCAAGCCCTCGCCGACTTCCAGGTGGCCGGTGTGCGGGCCATCCTCGTCGACCTCCGCGACAACAGCGGCGGCTCGATGATCCAGAGCTGCCAGGCGGCCGACCTCTTCCTCGACGCGGGCCCCGTGTTGCGCACGGCCGGTCGAGATGGGGCTCCGGTCGCGCGTCTGGTGCAGAAGTTCGAGTCCGACCACTCCGAGTCCGAGCCCCAGGTGCCGGTGGTGGTGATGGTGGGGCCGGGCTCGGCGTCGGCGTCGGAGATTCTCGCCGGGGCACTGATGCTGCGCGACCGGTCGGTGCTGGTGGGCGAGCGCACCCACGGCAAAGGCACGGTCCAGAAGCTCTACACGCTCCGCCGCGACGAAGACCTCGCGCGGGCCCGCTTCAAGCTCACCGTGGCCCGGTACCTGCTGCCCGGCGATGTTCCCATCGAGACCAAGGTGGGGCTGCGTGCCGACCTCGAGCTCGATGCCCTCACGTTCGACCAGTGGGCGGTTCGCATTCCCGAGGCCGACGCCGATGCCGGTCCACGCCTCGTGTGGGCCAATGAACGGCCCGGCTGGCGCGACCCCGGCATGGCAGAAGAGCGTGGCGACCACGTGCGGTCCATCGCCCGACAGGTGGCGCTGTCTGCCGAGAGCGCCCATCGCACCGACCTCCTCGCTGCCATCGACGCCGTGGTGTCCGACCAGACCCTCTCCGAGGACCGCCTGGCCGTCGAGACCTTCCGCTACCGGGGCATCGACTGGCAGCCTGGCGACGAACCCGGCGAGGCCCCACAGGTGCAGGTGGCGCTCGAGATTGTCGACGACCCGGTGGCCGGCGACCTGGTCGAGATTCGCGCGCTCGTGGAGAACCGGGGTCCCGCCCCGCTGTACCGTGTCCGCGCGGATGTCTCGGCCGACAACACCCGCCTGCCGTGGCATGGGCTCACCCTTCCCGTGGGCTACGTGCCGCCGGGCGAGACCGGCATGGGTCGCGCGGTGGTGCGCATCGACGACGACGAACCAGCCCGTCGAGATGCGGTGGACGTCACGGTTCTCGCCCACGCGCGGCCACCCTCCGAGCCCACCACCTCGGTGCTCGAGATCTTCCCGCGTCCGCCCCCACCGCTGCGCGCCCACGCCCGCATCCGCCAGGGTGATGCCCCCGAAGACCTCGTGCTTGAGGCCACCTTCGAGAACCTGGGGGCCCGCACGCTGGAAGACCTCCGGCTGAAGGTGGGCTTGCAGAAGGAGGGGCCGGTCGAGCTCGCCGTGCGCCACGTCGACGGCAGCACGCTGGCCCCGGGCGAGAGCCAGACCTTCCTGTTCCCGCTCCGCAGTCCAGCCGGACAACTGCTCGGGCCGGTCTCGATGCAGCTCCGGCTGGAAGCGGCCCGCTGGGGTCGGGTGTCGACGATTCCGCTCGAGCTCGCGGTCGACGGTCCCAAGGTCTCCCGCCTGCCCCCCGAAATTGGCGGAGATGTGCCGCTCGAGCTGCCGGTGGGCACCCATCCGGTCCACGTCACGGTCGACGACGACCTCTCGCTGTCGGACGTGACGGTGTGGTTCGACAGCCGCAAGGTGGCCTGGACGTCCCCCGACTCCGGGTCGGTGGCCCTCGACGTCCCCATCGACATCACCGACGGCACCCGCCGGCTCGTGGTCCGCGCCACCGACAGCGACGGCGTCTCCAAGCGCCGGTCGTGGTGGATTCGCGGCCTCGACAGCCCCGAAGATGCCGTGGTGGAAGGCGACGCCACGCCGTGAGCACGGTCTCCTTCGGCGCTTTGCTCGCCGCGATGCTGCCGGTCGCCCAAGCGGGAAGTGGCACCGGCGTGGCCTGGTCCACCACGGTGCGGATGCCGCTCGCCGACACCGCCGACCCCCTCCCGTGGCGGGGCACCGGGGTCCCTCCGATGGGGGCGATGCGGCTGGACCTGCTGCCCGGGCTGGCCATCCACACCGCGAGCGCGTGGGAAGTCGACGTGAACACCCGCTTCTCGGGGTACGCGATGGCTTGGGCCGACGAAACCATCGCGCCCGGCTCGCGGGGCGGGGTGGAGCTGGGGGTGCGCCGGTTCGTGCCGCCGAATGACTACCGCGAAGACATGGGGCCCTGGACGGGCGGCTATGCGGGCGGGACGGTCATGGCGGAGGTGTGGGGGCGCCATCCGGTGGGCACACCGAAGGTGGGCACGGTGCACGTGGTGGTGGGCTACAAGGGCCTGGTGGGCGACGTCCAGCCGGCGTTCTTGGAGCTGGGCGTGGGGGCCTGGGCGGATGCGCCGGCAGAAGCTGGCGGGGGCGGCTTTGTGGCCCGGGTGGGGGCGGACTTCAACCGACCGTTTCGCGGGTTTGGGGCGCGGTAGGGCGGTGCTCCCACTGGCGGCGCAGCCCGCTAGAACAACGCGGAGCCGTACCGGAGCGCGCCGTCGGACACCACGAACGAGTGCAGGCGGCCGCTGTCGTCGAGCCAGGCCACCGCATCGGTGACTGTGCCACCATCGGAGGGCACGAGGTCGTATGAGGTGTAGCCGGTGTCGTTGTTGCCCACTGCAAACCACGCCGTGCCGTCGGGCTGCACGCCGGAAAGCACGTAGTCGGGGCTGGCGGTGCCGCGGGTGTCGCCGGTGACGAGGGCGCGGGCGCGGCCTTCTGCTGTGATGCCGGACAGCGACACGGTGCCGTCGGAGTCGGCGATGTGGACAGTGCCGGAGGTGTCGACCAGCACAACCGCTCGGTCGGTGCCGCCCTCGGCATTGTCGGCGTGGACGCCGGTGATGCCGGTGAAGGTCTCTTCGAGGGACAGGCTGGTGGCGGGTGCATCGCGGGCGTACGAGACGCGGGTGGACGCCGCAGCGCCATCGGCCAGGACCACCGAGATGTTGGGGTCGTCGTGGGCGTCGATGGCACAGCTGGCCGCGCCTTCTCCGGCGAGCGAGGTGTCGGTGCGCAGGAAGCCGGTGGTGAGGTCTTCGCCGGTACCCAGGGAGAGGTCGCCGCTCACGATGTCGAGTGCGCCGCCGTCGATGCAGCCCACGGCGTGCACGCGGTCGTTGTTGCCCAGCACGAGGGCGAGGTCGTCGTAGGTAGCGGAGCCGGTGAACTCGGCGTAGGCGCCCAGGAGTTGGTCGGTGCGTTCGTTGTAGCCGGCGATGCGCAGGGCGTGGTCGGTGCCGTCGATGACCATGCCGTGGGCCACGAGCAGGAGGTCGGCGTTGGTGCCGCCCGAGCCTGGAGCGGCGGTGGCGTAGAAGCCGAAGTGGTCGCCCATCGCGTAGCCCTGCGGCGTGGCGGGGTGGTACACGAGGTACTGGCGCCGCACGATGCCTCGGCTGCTGTCGTCGAGCGGAACACCGAAAGCCACGATGGAGTCGACGGCCGTTTCTTCGCCCGAGGCGAGGGGGAGGGTGAGCTCGGACGCACCGATGGCGAACCACAGGTGCGAGGGGCCGGCGCCGATGTGGACCTCTTGGAGGTCGGTGATGTCGACGGTGCCGGTGGGGTCGAAGAGCGGGCCCGACTCCACCAGCGCGGCGTCGACGAAGGTGCTGTTGCCGCCATCGCAGTCGTGGTCGGTGTCGTCGCCCACCACCTCTTCGGCGCCGGGGTAGACCGAGGCGTCTTCGTCGTCGCAGTCTTCTTCGGTGCTGCCGCCCAGCTCGAAGCCGTCGGCGTCTTGGTCGAGGTCGGCGGTGAGGGGGTCGCAGTCGTTGTCTTTGCCGTCGTAGTAGACCTCGGTGGAGGCCGTGTTGACGTCGGGGTCGGTGTCGTCGCAGTCGCCATCGGGCACGACGGGTGCGTCGGGCGCGTACAGCGTGGTGCGGTTGCCCAGGCCCATGGGGGCGTAGCCGTCGCCGTCTTCGTCGTAGTCGCTGCCGCCGGAACAGTCGCCGTCTACGCCATCGAGCCACACCTCGGTGGCGCCCGGGTTCACGCTGGCGTCGCCGTCGAAGCAGTCGTCGCCGCCGTGTTCGACCGCTGCGTAGCCATCGGAGTCGGCGTCGTTGTCGTCGTTTCCGGCGCAGTCGGTGTCCACGCCGTCGTACCAGTCGTCGACTGCGGTGGGGTTGATGGTGGGGTCGTCGTCGTTGCAGTCGCCGCCGCGGAGGCCACCGGTGCCCGCCACATTGGCGGTGGGGACGCCTTCGTGTTCGGCCGGAACCCAGCCGTCTTTGTCGGCGTCGAAGTCGTCGTCGCCCGCACAGTCGGCGTCGATGCCGTCGTACCAGGTCTCTTCTGCGCCGGGGAACACCGTGCCGTCGGCGTCGTCGCAGTCACCGTCGTCGGACGAGATGCCGTCGCCGTCCTGGTCGAGCGTCTTCACCGCATCGGCGTAGTCGGCGCTCGAGATCCACGTGCACCCCGAGGTGAGCGCGGCGAGCGCCACGAGACCGGGGCGCCAGAAGCCCGCGAGAGCGGTGCGGGCCGGATGGGTGGACATGGCGTTTCCTCCGAACGCGGTCTGTGAGCCGATGTCCCCGGAGGGCGGTCTGGACCGCTGCGCTGCGCACTGTAGCATGGGTGGGTGGGGCGCCGGTCAGTCGGGGGTGGTCTTCCGGTCGACCCCCACCGGTGCGGCCCCGGTGGTGAGGCTGGCGAGGCCGGTGGGCGCGGGGTCGTCGAGCACCAGGTCGTCGGCCAGATCCAGGTCGTCCTCGTCGTCGGTGGGGTCGTCGAGGATCAGGTCGTCGTCGAGGATGAGGTCGTCGTCTGCGGAGAGGTCGGGCTCGAGGAGGAGCTCGTCTTCGGGGGTGGGCGACAGGGGCGGACGCGCGGGGGTGGGACGGGCCGGTTCATCGAACCAGCCGGCGTCTCGGACCACCCGACCTCGGCGGCGGGAGACGGTCCAGCGGCGGCCGTGGCGTCGGAGGGCGTGCTGGCCGTCGCGGACGCTCCATCGGAGGTCGGGGCAGGCCTCGGTGGCTCGCTCGAGGGTGGCGGTGATGCGCAACAAGCCCGGGATGTCGTCGGCGGACACGGTGGCCTCACCGCTGACGCCGGCTGCGCTCACGCGGCACCGCAGGCCCGGACCCTGGAGGGCGGAGGTGAGGCGTCCGGCCACCACGAGCGGCAGGGGGGCCGGGGACAGAGCCCGGAGGTGGATGTGGTCGTCGGGGGGGACCGTGCGGAGGTAGCGGCCGGCACGGAGGGCGCGGGTGGCGGCGAGAGCGACGGAGCCGTGGCCATTGCCGATGCGTCGGAGCGGCCCCACCGCGCGGGCATCTCCGCAGCGTGCGAGGGCATCGCAGACCGTGGTGACCACCATGGGGTCGGTGTCGACGAGGGCGTCGACCAGGCGTTGGGTGGCGCCGGGAAGTCCGAGCCAGCCCAGGCCCTTGGCTGCTGCGGCGCGCACATCGGGGGCGGGGTGTCGCAGGCCGTCGACCAGGATGGGCCAGGCGTCGACCCGGTCGCGGCGCCCGAGGAGGACCAGAGCGGCGGAGAGGTCGGTGGCGGGCGCGCCCGATGCCCAGCGCGCCAGGGCGGCCCCATCTCGGTGGACGGCACGGCTGGCGCGGGCGGCGCGGGCGGTGCGGGGGTCGGGGTCGTCGGCGAGCTGCTCGAGCACAGCCACCACACGGGGGCCGGTGCCGATGCGGGCGAGGGCGCGGGCGGCGGCGGTTCGAATCTGGGCGTCGCCGTGTTCGGACAGTGCCAAGATGCCTTCCAGTGCGCCAACATCGCCGATGCGCGAGGCCGACTCGGCGGCGACGGTGGCCACACGCGGACGGGTGAGGGCATCGCGGAGGGCTTCGCGGGCCACGGGACCGGTCTGGCCGGCCAGGGCTTCGGCTGCGGCGCGGGCGACGTCGGCGTCGGGGGCTTCCATCGCGAGGCGTGCCAGGCGGCGGGCGGCTTCGGGCGCGGGGGACCGAGACAGCACCAACGCTGCCAGCGAGGCGTCGAGCGGGGTGGAGCGCGGGGACTCCAAGATGGCCACCACGGCGTCGAAGCAGCCGGGAGGGGTGCCTTCGAGGGGGCCACCCACAGCGGAGAGCGCGAGGGCGCCCGTGCGGCGGTCGCTGGCTTCGGACCGGAGGACCTGGTCGAGGCGTTCGCCGCGGGCGAGGTACGGGAGGGTGCGCTCGGCGGGCCGTCCAGGCCAGGGTTCGTCGGGGGCGGGCTCGACCAGCGGCGGCATCACCCGCGCGAGGGCGTGCGACACACGGCTGATACCGCCGGGGGCGTCGTCGGTTCGGCGGACGCCCTTGCCGAGGCGGTCCCACACCCGTCGCAGCTCTTGTCCAACCCGAGCGAGCCGGGGACGTCCGCCCTTGGGAGGCGGGGCGGCGGGTTCGTCCACCGCGGTGAGCAGGGCGCGGGCGGCGCTGCGCTCGCGGTAGTCGCCGTCGTCGAGGCGGTGGAGCGCCAGCTCGGGCAGGCCGGTGGGCGGGATGATGCGGGCCCGGGCCAGTGCGGCGAGCGCGCGCAGTCCGGCCGATGCCATCACCCCTTTCTGGATGTTGTGCCGGAGGTCGAAGCGGGGGTGCAGTGCGGGGCCGGCAGCGAGCCCCACCACGTCGAGCTCGTGTTCGGAGCTGACGTCGAGAACGCCCAGGAAGTCGAGGAGCTGGCCGCGGGTGGCGGGCGGCGTGATGCTGCGTGGGCGGGGGCCCCGGTGGAGGATGGTGCCGGGACGGGGGCGCCAGCCGGTGGGGAGGCGGTCGGGGCGGCTGCCTTTGTCGGGGGAGGCCAGGAACCGGGCGCCGTGCCTGGAAAACAGGGCGAGGGGGTCGTCGACCAGCACCTTCGAGCCGGGCAGGGCTCGGGTGATGCGGGTGACCAGCTCGGCGAGCGCGGCGGGGTCGTCGCCGGAGGGGTCGGGGCCTTCGAGCCGCCAGGACAGCATCACCCGCTCGGGCGCGTTGCCTTCGAGCAGGATGACCTCGACATCGCGGATGTGGCTCCACTGGGTGCGGCGGGCGCGCTTGCGGGCGGCGGTGAGCCGGGCCAGCTCTTCGGGCATGGGGGCGCGCTCGCGGTGGAAGACCACGCGGCCCACCCGCCCGCGAACCGGATGGTCGGGTGCGTTCATTGGACGGGCTTCCCGTGGACGTCGACCACCTGCCAGTCGCCGGGAAGGGCGGCCTCGACCGGCGCACGAATCTTCTCGAGGTCGCCCACGACGACCACCATGGCGTCGTCGAGGCTCAGGGTGGCCATCACGCCGTCGATGTCGGACTTCTGCACCCGGTCTGCGAGGCGGAGGTCGGAGAGCTGGGCATCGGCGGGACGGCCATCGACCGCCAGGCCCACCAGGTGGTACGCGGTGGACGCCCGACCTGCGGCCACCTCGATGGCATCGGTGCGGCGTGAGGCGCGGGCCTTGCCCACCTCGTCTTCGGTCACGCCCTCGGTGATGCGCTTCAGCTCGCCGGTGAGGTCGGCCAGAGCGTCGCCCGTGGTGTCGATGAACACGTTGGTGTAGACCTGCACCGCACCGTAGCCCTGGCCGGTGACCACGGAGGCCCGGGCGCCGTAGGTGTAGCCCTTTTCTTCGCGTAGCAGGGCGTTCAGGCGGCTGGTGAAGGTGCCGCCCAGCACCACGGTGCCCAGATCTCCGGCCACCAGCCGGGGGTCGGTGGGGCTCCACCCGGGCATCCACACCCGCAGGACGGTCTGGCTGGCGCCGGGGTTGTCGACCAGGATGCGGCCCCCCTTGGCGTGTGGCACGGTGCGGCCGGGCGGGGGCGGAAGGGTGGGGGGGGCATCGCCGGAGGGCGCCCAGTCGCCGAACTGTTTTTCGAGGAGGTCCTGCACGGTGTCGAGGTCGGCGTCGCCCACCACCACCCAGCGGGCGGTCTCGGGACGGGCGCGGGCGGTCCAGCTTGCGGAGAGGTCGTCGGGTGCAATCGCCTCGAGTCCCGACACGGTGCCGGCGCCGCTGTGCGCGTAGGGACTGTCGGCGCCGAACCACCACGACCAGCCCACTGCACTGGCCACCGAGCGGGGGTCGTCGAGCGCGTCCTTGCGCGACTGGATGCGCTGGGCGCGGGCGCGGTCGACCTCGGCTGCGTCGAAAGAGGGGGCGGTGAGGGCCTGGTCGAGCAATGCGAGGGCGGCGGGCAGCACATCGGCCGTGCAGTCCAGCGACACCACGGTGGCCGAGCGGTGGGTCTGCACGCTCAGGTCGATGGCGTCGCGCTGGAGGGCGGCCGAGAAGGCGGCGGCGTCCATGTCGCCGGAGCCCCGCAGCAGCATGTCGTCCGAAAACGACGTGAGGCCGTGTTGTTCTGCGGGGTCGAGTGAAGAGCCTCCAGGCAGCACCAGGCGCAGGCTGACGAGCGGCAGACCCGGGCGGTGCAGGTGCCAGAGCTCCCCATTGGCGACGGTCTGGGCCACAACGGGGGCATCGGGCGCCCATGTGTTGTCGGCCGTCACGACGGGCGGGGTGGGCGGAAGCGCGGGCTTGGGACAGCCGGTCGAGACCGCCAGAGCGCCCATCAGCAGGACGGAACGAAGCATGTGGGTCATTGGTCGGCTCCCTCTTCCTCGGGATGCACCCGCAGGATGGCCGCGCGTTCTGCGGAAAGGCTGGCGGCGGCGGCCTTCACGGCGCTTGCGTCGACCGCTTCGTAGCGGGCGAGGTCGTGGGCCAGGTAGCCGGGGTCGCCGGTGAGGATGCGGTACCGGTTGAGCAGGCTGGCACGGGCCTGGACATCTTCGAGGCTGCGCAGGAACGACACCCGCAGGCCCGCCTTCACGCGTGCCAGCTCTTCTTCGGTGGGGCCCTCGGTGGCCAGGCGGGTGAGCTCTTCCATCGCGAGGGCTTCGACGGCATCGCAGGTCTGGCCGTCGGCGGGAGTGAGGGCCACCATGAACACGCTGCCGTACTGTTGGCTCCACTGGCCGGTGTCGACCTCGGTGGCGGCCCCCGCATCGGTGACCAGCCGCGCATAGAGTCGGCTGGCACGTCCGTCGGACAGCACGCCCGACAGCACATCCATGGCGGCGTCACCGTCGGCAAAGGCGGCGGGCGTGTGCCACAACATCCAGGTGCGCGAGGCCTGCACCTGGTCGGTGAGCTCGGTGAGGGGCGCCACGGGCTTGTCGACTGGAGCGGGCGCCGCATCCCGCTCGGGGGCCTTGCGCTCGGGCACCTGTCCGAAGGTCTGGTCGATCCAGCCCTTGGCTTGTACGGGGTCGAAGTCGCCGGCCACCACGAGGCTGGCGTTGGCCGGCACGTACCAGGTGTCGAAGAACGTGACGACGTCTTCGACTGTTGCGGCCTCGAGGTCTTCGTGGCTGCCAATCACGGAGTGCGCGTAGGGGTGGCCGACCGGGTACAGCGCCGTGGGCATGGCCAGCCACACCACGCCATAGGGGCTGTCCTCGTACGACTGGCGCCGTTCGTTGCGCACCACATCGCGCTGCTTGTCGAGCTTTTCTTGCGTCATGGCCTTGGACAGGGCGTCCATGCGGTCGGCCTCCATCCACAGCAACAGCTCGGTGAGGTGGCTGGGGCCCACGTCGTAGTAGTCGGTGGCGTCTTCGCTGGTCCAGGCGTTGTTCCAGCCGCCGTGACGCTCCATGAACACGTCGAAGCCGTCGTCGGGAAGCCGCTCGGTGCCCATGAACATCAGGTGCTCGAACAGGTGCGCAAAGCCCGTGCGGCCCAACACCTCGTCCTTCGCGCCAACGTCGTACCAGGTGTTCACCACCACCTGCGGCGAGGTGTGGTCGACGTGAAGGATGACGTCGAGGCCGTTGTCGAGCTGGTACCGCTCGAACGGAATCGACAGCTCGGGGGTCTCGGCCAGAGCGACCGGCCCGAGAGCCAGCGTCGTCGCCATCGCCGCAAGAAATGTGGTCACCACGTGCGCCTCCGTGGGCTGGGCCCGGGGCCGACGGGTGTATCCCGATTGGTCCGCTGGGCGCTCGGGCTGCCACAGCCGACGGGCATCGGGACGGGGCCGCTCCGGCACAGCCTCCGCGGGCCGCGAAGCCAAGGTCTTCGCGGCGGGAGCCCTGCAACCCTTGGGCTCGACCACGAGGTGGTGGGTTGGCCTGTCCGGTGCGCGGTGGTGTCGGGCCCCGGCAACGCTACCCCGGGTGCCACTCCAGCTCCCCGCCCCACTCCATCTCGGACAGGTTGACCTCGTCGCCGTCCTCTTCCACCTCGCCGTAGCAGTCGCCCGAATAGTGCGAGGGGTTGCCGGGGGTCTGTACGCCCCGGAAGCTGAAGTCGGCGTCGGTCGAGCCGTATGAGCCTTCGACGGCCACCGACACGCTCCCTTCCGACGGCCGGATGCGCACATCGAGCGTGCGGCCCTCTTCACCCGACACCGGGCAGGCCATGTCTTCGGCGAGGGAGAGGTCTTTGGGCCACGGGCAGGTGACGCGGGGGGCTCCCCGGCAGGAGACCAGCCAATAGGAGGAGTCTTCTTCCACGGAGCCGGTGTCCGCACTGTCGTTGGAGTCGGGTCGGTCGTCGCTGGCCGAAGCGTTGTCACTCGGCGTGAACGTCCGGTCGTCTGCGGTGGGTCTCCTGAACACCGCTTCGCCGCAGTCCAGGGTGCGGAACCCCCGGCTGCAGCCGCCGGTCCACACTGTGGTGAACTGGTCGTAGATGTTGTCGGGGGAGTCGTCTTCCTCCCACTCATACTCGTCCTGGTCGCCGCCTTGGTTGAAGAACCAGTAGGCGTAGTCGCCGTCGGGGGTGTCGCTGAGAATCTCGACCTTCAGGCTGCCTTCGAGGTCGTCGGTGTCGTTGCGGCCGATGACCATCACCAGCCCGTGCGAGTCCACCAGGTGTCCGTCGGAGGCGTCGTGGAGCGCCATGGAGCCAGCGCCGTAGCGAACCCAGCTGTCTTCCTGCTTCGACCAGTACTCGATGGTGAAGCCCAGGTGGTAGTTCAAGCCGACGTCGGCAGGTTCGTCGTCCGAGTCCATGAACCCGGTGTCGTCGCCGAAGACCCGTGCGGCAGACCCGGGTGGCCGGTGGTCTTCCAATGTGCCGCCCGCGAGCACCGAGGCCTCGCTCAACACGAAGGAGTCGTCGGCCGACTCGAGCACCCAGTTGCCCATGGTGCCGAAGCCGCAGCCAGACAGGAGGAACAGCAGTGCGGTCGCGCGCATCAGTCGAACCCGAGGGTGAGCTGGAGGTAGGGGCCATGTCGCCAGGTGGGAGCGAAGCCGTCGGGGATGGCGGGGTCGGGGACGTGGTACTCGCCCGGACCATCGGCGGCTTCGGCATAGCTGTCGTCCCACGACAAGGTGGACCGGCTGACGAAGCTGTAGCCGAGGCCCACGCCCACGACCGGGTAGCCTCGCGTGGTGAAGCCGAGCACGGGCCGGATGCTGTTTTCCATGCGGAACATGGGCCGGCCGGTGTAGTCGACGTCCCGGCCGGTGACCTCTTTGACGGTGTCGCGGGCGGTGTCGCTCATCTTGGTGGTGCCGAAGCCGATGAAGTTGTGGAAGTCCAGGAAGAAGAACCAACCACCGCTGCCGAAGCCACCGATGTCGGTGCCGTTGACCTGCAGCTCGACAGTGTTCATCGCCATGTAGAAGCCGTAGAAGACCACCTTGTAGTCGCTGTCGACGATGGTGTGGCTTGCGCCGCGCGACACGTCGTCGTCGAGCTCTTGTTCGTCGAACAGGCCCAGCATGTAGGGATTGCGCTCCACCAGGCGGGCGCCACCCAGCTTCAGCAGGTCGTTGGCCAGCCAATAGACGGCCAGGAGGTCCTGTCGGTGCTCGCCCACCCGCGGCATCTCGCCCACCATCGTGCCGTAGGGGACGCTGCCCCGGGTCCACACGCTGCTGTAGGTGGGCACCCGGTCGCGCTGGAGGTGGAGGCCGATGTTCTGGTAGCCCGCCTGCAGCATGAGCTTGCGCAAGCGGATGAGGTCCTGGTTTTCGCTCCGCTTGATGGCGGTGCGCAGCCACCACTCGCTGGCCACGCCGGTGGTGAAGTCGAGGCTCACGCCCTGGCCCACCCCCATCGGGGCGTGGTGTTCGATGTAGTCGTCGGTGTCGCCGTGGCCCACCTGCTCGATCTGGAAGGTACGGTTGTCGCCGCGGGTGAAGTGGGCGTCCACCCCCAGGCTCAGGTACGAGGTCTCGAACGCCGTGGCGGGCAGGGCTGCCACGAGGGCTGCGAGCAGCATGATGGCGGCTCCGGGTGGATGACCTGGAGATGCTACCACCCGGGACTCAGTGCTCCGGCAGAGATGTCCTGAGCGGAGGTCTCCTCCTCCTCCGACGCCGCCGAGCCCCGCCCGACCCGTCCAGCAACCCCCACTCCACCGACACCGTGCCCGACCTCCCTCCCAATCCAGTCGTTCACGTCGACACCGACCCCGGCTGGCGTGGTGGCCAGTCGCTCCTGTTGCGCCTTGCCACGGGCCTTGTGGCTGATGGTCACCCCACTGTGGTCGCGTGCCCCCCCGAAGGTCGGCTGTGGCGCGCCCTCCACGGTCGGGTTCCGTGCCTGGCGATTCCAGCGGGCCGTTCCTGGCGCACGGTCGCACGGCTGCGGGCGCTCCAGCCGCGGCTGTTGGTGGCCCACACCTCCCATGCCCATGGCCTCTGCCTGGCCGTCTCCAAGGTGCCGCTGGTCGTGCACCGCTGGGTGGATGCCCCCGTGGGCCGCACGCCCTGGTCGCGCTGGAAGTACCGTCAGCCACGCGTGTTCGTGGCCTGTTCGCAGGCGATTCGGGGCGTACTGGTCGACGGCGGCGTGCCTGCCGACCGGATCCACGTGGTCTACGGCGGCACCCATCCCCCGCCGGTCGTCTCACCGGCGCCCGACGCCCCCGACATCCTGGCCATCGGCGCACGGGTCCACCACAAGGGGCACGACATCCTGGCCGAGGCTGCCCGCCGGCTCCGAAGAGACGGTCATGCCCTCGACATCGCCATCGCAGGGGACGGCCCACTTCGTCCCGAGGGCCTGCGCCTGTTGGGCCACCGCGACGACATCCCCGCGCTGCTGGCCGGTGCCCGGGTCGTCGTCCACCCCAGCCGCTCGGAGGGGCTCGGGATGGCCGTGGTAGAGGCCATGATGGCAGGAGTGCCCGTCGTGGCATCGCGGGTGGGCGGGCTTCCCGAGGTGGTGGGGACCGACGGTGTCCTGGTGCCGCCCAACGACCCCGACGCTCTGGCTGCGGGTGTGCTCCGTGCCCTCGACACCCTGCCTGAGCGTGTTCTCGCTGGGCAGGCGCGTGTGGGGGCGACAATGTCCACCGAGCGGATGGTGCAGGGCGCCCGTGCCGTGTACGATGCGGCGACCCATCCCCCCGGCCGGCCTTCAGGCGCTTCATGAGGTCGGGTCCCACGCCCCCCGCTCGGTCCCATCCATGAACACGACCCACATGGTCGCCCTGCTCATCGGGCTTTCCGCATGCGGCACACCGCCGGCCCCCGCGGTCGACTCCGGTGTCGCTGCCGCTGACGTCCTGCCGTCGATTCGGTTCGTCTTCCCCACCAGCGACCTCGGCGCACCGGTCTGCCCCGACTTCCTGGTGGCGGTCGACATCGACAACTTCGAGGTTCTCCCGCCCGACCCCGACGCCGACCCCATCGACGGCCGGGGGCACTGGCACCTCGACGACGACATCACCGGGGACTACTTCGCCGTCACCGACGCCTTTCTCGATGTCACTGCCGACCTCGACGGTCAAGCGAGCCGCAACTACCGCCTCACCGCCTCGCTCGTGAACCTCAACCACACGCCCGTGTCGCTCGAGGCCTTCCCCGACAGCGTCCACACCGTCGAGTTCGAGGTCGCAGACTCCCCGGACTGCCTGGGTGACGGCGGGACGACCGCCCGTCGATGAGGGAGTCTCGACGGTTCGTCATCAAGTCGCTGCTCGGCCAGGGTGGGTTCGGATCGGTCTACCTGGCCGACATGGTGTCGGCGGGCGGCTTTCGGAAAGAAGTGGCCCTGAAGGTGCTCAGCAGCGGGGTCACCACCAACCCCGAGGCCGCCATCCGGCTCCGCGACGAAGCGCGCCTGCTGGGCCTGCTCCGCCACCGGAACATCGTTGCTGTCGATGATCTGGTGCGCTTCGACGAAGGCTGGGGCGTGGTGATGGAGTACGTCCCGGGCATCGACCTGGGCGTGTTCGTCACGCACCTCGCCCGCAGCCAGCAGGCCTTCCCGCTCCGGGCCGCGGTCGAAGTGGTGCGGGGCATCGCGCGCGCCCTCGAAGCCGCCTACCAACACCCCACCCCCGACGGCGAGCCCCTGCGGGCCGTCCACCGCGACATCAAGCCCGGCAACGTCCGCATCACCCCCGAAGGCGAGGTGAAGGTGCTCGACTTCGGCATCGCGCGGGCCGAGTTCCAGGCGCGCGAGGCCGTCACGGGTGATGGTCGGTTCGGGTCGCTCGCCTACATGTCCCCGGAGCGTGTGCTGGGTGACCCAGAAGGGCCCCCCGGCGACATCTACGCCCTCGGCATCGTGCTCTGGGAGTGCCTCGCCCAGAAGCCCCGCGGGCGCGCCAAGCTCCGGCCCTCCGACCACACCGACCAGGTCGACGAGATGCTGGCCGGCGCCGACATGCCCGCCGCCCTCGCCCAGCTGATGGTGGAGATGCTGGCCTACGAACCCGAGGACCGGCCGTCCGCCGCCGATGTGGGCCAACGGGTGCGCGAGCTGCTGCCCACTCTCCCGGGCGACGACCTCGAGACACTCTCGCGCACGGTGGTGCCCCACGCGATGGCGGCGGGTGGTACCCAGCCTGCACCCGCCATCCGAGAGCTGGTGCCCCTCACATCGGCCAACCTCGACGACACCTCCACCACCGACTTCGGCGTGGGCCTGCCCGCCTCCTTCACGGCCGTGCCAGCGGTCGACGACATCACCGGCGACTCCGTGGCGCCCGCCGAGCCCTCCGTCCCCGACGCCCCCCCCGTCCCCACCTCTACCGCCCGCACCTGGTCGGTCGTGGTGGCCGTCGTGGTGGCGGTCCTCGTGGTGCTTGTGGGAGGGGCGGGGGCCATGTCGATGCTCGGCACCGAACCCGCCGCACGCACACCGCCTGCCCCCACTCCGCCGCCTGTTGCCGCACCTTCCGTGGCCGCCACCCCGCCGCCGCCAGAGGCCGCTCCGGAGGCTGTGCCGGAAGTCACGCCTCCTCCCGAAGCCGCGCCTCCACCCGAAGTCACGCCGCCGCCGGAAGCCCCGCCTCCGAAGCCCAAGGCGGCCGACCCCACCCCGGCTCCAGCGAAGCCGGCCCCCGACCCCACCCCACCCGAAGCCGCCCCGGCCGATGCCCCCCGGCTCCGCGGCGTGAAATTCTCGGCCACCGGCGCTTCTCGCATCGCGGCCACCTGTTCGGGAACCACCGGCAGTGGTGCCTCCTCCGCCCTTGTGCGCGACATCCCCGCCGGTCCTTGTTCCATCGAAGCCACCATCGACGGCCAGCGCCACTCCGGCTCCGTCGTGGTCGATTCCCCCCGCCTCTACAAGTGCGCGGTCGAGGCAGGAGCCCTCCGATGCCGATGACCACCTGGCTGCTCACCCTCTCCGTCGCCCAAGCCGGCACCGCGGTCTGGCTGTCGGGCACCCCCGACCCCACCCTCACCCCCGACGACAAGGCCCGTCGCGCCGAGAAGGTGGCCCCCGTGCCCGCTTTCGACGCCGACGACGAAGCGGCTGTGCAAGCCCTCACCGCCGAGCTGCGTGCGTGTGGGCCGCTCCTCGACGAATTCGACGGTGAGCTCGACATCATCCGCAGGCTCGGGCCCCGCATCGCAGCGGTCGAGGTCATCCGCCCCGACGACCGCGACCTCGTCTGGAAGGCCCTCCTCCTCGAAGGTCTCGCGGTCCATCGGTACTTCCCCGAGCTCTCCGCCCCCGAAGCCGGCACGGCCGGGGTCGCCCGCACGCTTGGTGGCACCACCGAGAACGCCGCGTGGGCCGACGCCATCGCGCTGGCCCCCGACCGCCTCCCCGACATCGCCGAGCTGGGAGAGGAATCGGCCCGGCTGGCCTTCCAAGAACAGCGCGCCCGCCTGTTGCTCCTCGACACCGGCACCGTGGCGGTCTCCGGCGCTCCCGAGGGGGCCGCCGTCCATGTGGATGGGCAGCTTGCTCCCGGTGGAAAACAGGTCGTGGTGCCGGGCACCCACCGCTACACCGTCCAGCTCGGGGCCACCGTGGTCGCGCGCGGGATGATGCTCGTGGCTCCGGGGGGCACCGAAGACGCCCCGTATGCCGCTGTTGTCGATGAGATAAAGGCCCTCGAACCCACCCTGCTCACAGCCCGTGAGGCGGTGGTGCTCCCGCCGGCGGTGGTCGTGCGTCTGGAGTCGCTCGAGGCCCCGGTCTCCCTCGTGGTGGTGGGCAAGCGCGGCCCCAAGGTCTTCCGCGTCGACGGCGAAAACGCCATCCTGGCCAAGCAAGACGCGCCGTCATCCAGCCCCGATGGCCCCCATGTCTGGGTCATGGGCGCAGCCGGCCTCACCTACGACGCCAACTTCTTCACCCACAACTTCTTCGATGGGGCCCCCGACTCCCCCGGCACGGTGAACGCCTTGTCGCCCGTCGTCGGCGCCGGCGCTCAGATGCCTGTCGGGCCCGTCCACCTCGGCGTGGGCACCGACCTCGTCATCCCGCTGGGCGAGTGGTCCACGCTGCCCACCGACGACACCACCCTGCGCCTGCGCGCTCACCCCCACTTGGGCGTGGGCTACGGTCCCGTGCAGCTCACCGCAGGCTTCTGGGCACCCTGGCACCTGGGCCTGGGCGCCCGTGCCACCGTCCCCATCGCCGACTCCTGGGCCGTCACCGGAGCCATTGTGCAGGGCATGGGCCTCACCTGGTCCAACCTCGACGGCTCCGACTTCTCCCCCGAAGCCAGCCGCGTGGGCTGGGTGGGCATGGCCTGGCTCTGGCCGCGGTAGGCAGCTCCCACCACGCCCGCGCCATCCTTTCGTCGCAGAACGGCAATTGCCCCCCACCACGGCCGTCTGCGCGGTTCGGCCACGCTATCGACAGGACGCCCGAAGCCCTCGGGCCGTCTTGGAGATCGATGCCGTCCTCCGCGCCATCCCCCCGCGACCACGGCACGCAGCTCGTCCCGGCTGCGCACGCCCGACGCACGTGGATGGACGTCACCGGCACAATCCTGGGCCATCCCGGCCGGCTGTCGCCCTTGGGGGCCAGCGTTCTCCGGCGCGCCCTCGACCACTTCAACCGCGTGGCCCTGCGCGTCGACCGTCCCGCCACCGACCCCCGCAACCTCGTGGGCGTGTTCGACGGACGGGCCTGGCTCAACCTCTCCGCCCTGCACGGCTACCTGAGCGTCCAGTCCATCAGCCGCTGGGTGGGCGAGGTCGACCCCTTCCTGGCCGGTCGCCTCGAGTCCGCCGACCTCTCCGCCTCCGACGACCTCCGCGAAGCCGCGCTGCTGCCCGGCCTCATGATGCAGGGCGCCCGCACCCTTGCCGCTGCGGTGGCCGGACAGCTCCAGCCCGTGCGGTCCGCTGCCCAGGCCCGAGCCGAGTGGGCTGCCTGGCGCGCCACCATCGACCGCCGCGCCGCCCGACCCCTCGACCACCGCGGGCTCCTCGCCCGGGTCGACCACCTGCTCGCGCCCACCGCCGCTCTGGTCGTGCACGAGCTCATGCCCCGCATCGCGCTCGCCACCACTGCCGCCCGGGCCCTCCGCGAGCCCTTCGCGCACCGCACCGACTGCCAGCCGCTCCTCGATGCCCTCGACCGCGGCATCACCGGCCACCGGGTCACCGACTTCCTCCAAGCCGCCGCCGAGGGACCCGACCACCGTCTGCTCGACCGCTTCGGCCACCGCGCCCTCCGTGCCCTCGACGTCGTCGAGCCCCGCTTCGCCGACGCCCCCGACACCCTCGTCGAATTCTGCGCACCTCTGCCGCCCGCCGACCACCTCTCGGCCGCCTGCACCCGCGCCCGGCAGGCCCGCAAGCTGGCCGTCGCCACCCTCGCATCCGAGCTCACCCGTCCCCTCGACCGCGCCCGCTTCCTGGCCGCCGCCGAGGTGGTCGAGTCGCTCAGCGGGCTGTCCGACTGGCCCCTCGACGCCCTGCTGGTGTGCCTCCACGCCATCCGCCCCACCCTCGTGGCCATCGCCCGCGACGCCGAAGCTGCCGGTCGACTCGACCCTGGCACCTGGCGCTCCCTCGACCTTGCCGGCCTCGACGCCCTCCACCGTGGCCACACCCCGGCCCACACCTCGGCCGTTCCGCTCCCTGGTCGCAGCGTCCATCCGCCCGGACCTGCCCGGTCTGCAGGGCTTGTGAGTGGCGTCGCATCAGGCGTTCTCGCCATCCCGGGCGCCCCGCACCAGCCCGACAACCCCGTCTGGGTGCTCGACGCCCTCACGTTCGCCCATGCGCCGCTCATCACCAGCAGCGCTGCCGCGGTGGTCACCACCTCCCACGGTCACGGGCCCGCCGCACTGGTGGCCGCCACCCTCGGGCGGCCGTGCGTCTACGTGCCCGCCGACCGCCTGCCTGCGCCTGGCACCCGCGTCACCGTGGATGGCAGCCGCGGCACGGTCACCGCCGACCCTTCCCCTACCGACGCTCGATGACCACCCGTCGGATGCGGTCCGACGGCTGGAGGTCGCGCACCACGTTCATGCCCATTGTCACGCGCCCGAAAGCGGTGTAGCCGCCGTCGAGGTGGGGCTGCGGCGACAGCGTGACGAACCACTGGCTGCCCGCGGTGTCGGGGCCGGCGTGCGCCATGCCCACCACGCCGGTGTCGTAGGACAGGCGGTTGATCTCATCGGGAACCGTCCAGGCCGGTCCGCCGGTGCCATCGCCGCGGGGGTCGCCGGTCTGGGCCACGAAGTCTGGCACCACCCGATGCCAGCGCACGCCGTCGTACCAGCCGTCTTCCGCCAGCCGCACGAAGTTCCACACCGTCACCGGCGCCTGGTCGGGAACCAGCTCCATCACAAACTCACCGCGGTCGGTGAAGATGCGCGCCGACGTCACCGCCATCACCTCGTCATAGGGCACCGTCACGATGCGGTGCCACGGCGGGGGAGGGGACTTGCCCGCCGCGTCGAGGATGCGGTTGCAGGCTGCCCGCACACGGGAGTGGTCGTGGGTGGCGTGGGTGCGGGCCAGGTCGAGCGCCTTGCTGTGGACCTTCCTCACCTTGGGAGGGTCGCCGTCGTACAAGGTGGCCAGTGCCCCCAGTCCGTACGCCAGGAGGTCGGCGTCGAGGGCGTCTTCGAGAACTGCCAGCAGGGGGGCTTCCGCCTTCGCCGACGGTTGCTCTCCAATGGCCTCGGCCGCAATCGCCGCCACCATCGCATCTGTGGCTTCCAGCAACGGCAGCAGGGTGGCCAGCGTGGGCTCGAGCCCGGCCAGCCGGATGGCCGCCGCAGACCGCACCGGCGCTTCGCTGTCTTCGAGCGCCAGCCCCACCAGCTGGGCGTGGTCTTGCACGGCCTCCACCGCAGCCGCGCGGATGGCGGTGGGCCGGTTGTTCGCCAGCCAGGGGGTGGGGTCGGTGAGGAGGTCGTGGCGGGCCAGCGTGCGCAGCGCCACCACTGCGTCCAGCAGCCGAGGGTCTTGGGTGGTCTGGAGGTCTTCGGCGGCTTCGAGGGTGTCGCCAGCGCCCACGATGGGGAACAGCACGGCCACGCGGTCCAGTGCGTCCACCTGTCCGACCGACTCGATGGCCTGGTGCCGCACGCTCGTGTTGCGGTCGGAGAGCATGTCGGCCACACCGGGCCAGCCCGAGGCTGCGGCGGCGCGTGCGGTGGCGATGCGGACACCCGGGGCAGGGTCGTGCATCGTCTTCGCGTACAGCTCGGCGCGGGCGTCGTCCATGCCCCGCAAGCTGGCGGTCGCCCGGACCAGGAAGGCCTGTGCTACGGCATCGGGCTCGGTCTTCGCGCGCTTCATCAGCTCCGCGGCCACCTTCGGGTCGGCGCGTTCGGGGCGAATCCGGGCCAGTGCAAAGGCGGCCGCGCGTCGGGTGTCGCGGTCGAAGCGCCGCAGCTGGGCGGTGAGATCGGCAATCAGGTCGGGGCGAGACACCGCGTTTCGGTTGCGCAGCGCCACACGCCCCAGCCCCACCGCGGCTGCCCGTGCCTCCGCCGGCTCCTCCAGGAAGCCCGGCCGTTGGTGCAGCGCATCCACCAGCGCGCGAAGGCCCGCCACATCGGCCTGCTTGCCCAGTGCCTCGTACACGAGGGGCCGCACGGTGGGGTGGGTCTCGGTGCGCACGAGCGACAGCAACAGGCGCTCACTCTCGGGGGTCTGGCCGAGCGCGTACACGGCCTCGGCGCGCACGGCGGGGAGGTCGTCGCCCGCCAGCTGCTCGAGGGCTCCGAGGGCGTCGGGGGTGCGCATTCGGCCCAGCGCCACAGCTGCGCGCGCCCGGGCGTGAGGGTCGTCGGATGCCACGTACCGGTCGAGCGACATGGGCGGGAGCCGCTGCGCCTCGATGAGCAAGATGGCCTGCTCATCGACCCGTTCGAGGGCGAACGCGGGCTGGCCAAGGCAGAGGGCGAGGGCGGCGAGGGCGGCGAGGAGGCGGGTGCGGTGCATGCGCAGTCGTCCGGGCGCCCCGCGACGTGCCGGGCGGTGGCCCGCACCTAATGGGCTTTCGGGGTGTGTGGGGTGGTCCGGCGCGCCCAATGTCGGCGACGCGGAGCACCGAGCTTGGGGGACCGGACCGTTCATGGGCGCGTGCGTCGGAGGTCAATCGCCAGACCTGCCACCGTCTGTGGAATGGCTGCCAGGGGTGTGCCTTCGCAGAGGTGCTTGGGGTATGTCATGGGGGAGGGGGCGTTGTGCAGACCTTTCAGCTCTTCGGGTGCAGCACCCACACATCTCATGCCTCCCTGCGGGCCAGGATGCTGATGGTGCATGCCCTCGAATGGAGGGGCGGCATCCCGCTGCGCGATATCATCTGGATGGAGACGGTCACCCGCGACGAGCAGTCCTGGCTGCGCATCGAGTTTGCGGAGCTGCACGCCGCAGCGTCTGTCGCGGAGTTCGTGGTGGACCCCGGGCTTGCGGGCACGCAGGCGCTCTTGGAGGCCGTCTATGATGTCCGACCGGAGCTGCGGGTCGAGCGAGGTGCGGTTCCGCGGTCCCCTGTGGTGTCCTGGAAGGCGACCCGGAGCTGGTTCTTCTCGCTGGTGGCCGTGGCGGGCCTCACGGCGGTGATCACGGTTCCGGTCTTTCTCGGGGGGCTGGAGGGCCTTCGGCCTTTCGCAGGTGGTGGCGAGCTGCTCACTCTCGACCAGCTCGTATCCGCCCCGTTGGACTGGGAAGACCGCTGGTTGCTGGTGGAGGGCGCGCGCCTCGACCCCGACCACAGTGCCTACACCATCCACCGCCCTCGCAGGGAAGGGTTCTCTGAGTCCTACACCACATATGTCCCGGTCACGGTGCGGAGCTGGACCTCAGGACAGCCCATTCGGATGGTGTACCGGGTGGAGCACTCCTCCGAGGAGCCCGACTGGCCCGGCGAGACCTTGTCTGTGGTGGTCCGCCGCCCCAATCGCCACCGCTTTCCCGCGTCGGTTCAGCAGGTACTCTCCCGGCAAGGCCTGCGGTTTGCCTCCCCCGTGACGGTGCTCGAGGATGCTCGGCAGGCGCGCAGCAGCGCAATCGGGCTGCTGGTCGTTGGGTCGATGATGGTCGTGCTGATGGTGCTCGCCGCACTGTGGGTGGGGTACCGCGAGTGGAAGGCGTGAGGGCGACGGGCGCGGGTCGAGTTCCGCTCCGCAGCTCTGGCGTCCCCTCGCGCTGGCCAGCGCCGGCGAATATCAGCAGCCGCCCACCCACCCTCGGAGCCTCCCCGTGCCGCGTCGTCCCGCCAAGACACGCTCCACCGAGCTGACCGAGCTCGCCGAGCGCATCGACCGCACCCGGTCTCGTGGCGCCATCAAAGCCCTCGGTCGCGAAGCCGACCAGGACCCGGCCCTCCGCCAGCAGATGCATCGCCTCGCCGACAAGCGGGGCATCGCGGTGGATGCAGGCTGGCCCGGCAAGAAGCTCGTCCGTGCCCTCCGCGAGCGCGAGGCCGAGAGCCGCGTACGCACCAACCCCATCCGCCGCGACCAGGCCTTCGTGTGCCTGCACTGTGGCCAGGATGTGCCCGCCGGCGGGGGCCACGTTCGCGACCACTGCCCCCATTGCCTGCGCAGCCGCCACGTCGACCACGTACCCGGCGACCGGGCAGCCGAGTGTGGTGGGCTCTACGACCCCATCGGCTTCGAGCGCGCCCACAACACCGTCGTCATCCAGTACCGCTGCCGCACGTGTGGACAGGCCTGGCGCGGTCGGGCCCACGCCGATGACCAGATCCCGGCCGACTTCGACGTCTCCAAGCTCCCCGGCCCCGCAGCACCCGCCCGGTCGGCCCTCGAGCCCGTCCAGAAGCGCGCACGCACACTGCCCATGCGGGTGCTCGAGTCCATCCGGCGGCAGGGGCTGTGGGCGCCGGGCGACACCGTGCTGGTGGCCGTGAGCGGTGGGCTCGACAGCACCGTGCTGCTGGAGCTGTTGGTAGACCTGGCCGATGCGCACGGCGGACAGCTGTCGGTGGCGTCGGTCGACCATGGGCTGCGGCCCGAGAGCGCCCACGAGGTGGCCCGGGTGGGACGCCGCGCTCGTGCACTCGGGGTCCCGTTTCATCCGATGTCGCTCCAGGTGGAGCCCGGCCCGGGGGTGGCGGCGCGGGCTCGGGATGCACGCTGGGCTGCCCTCGAACAAATCGGCACACACGTCATCGCCACCGCCCATCACCGCGACGACCAGGCCGAGACCGTCCTCCAGCACCTCCTCCGTGGCAGTGGGGCCAGGGGCCTGCGGGGCATGCGCGCCCGAGACGGTCAGCGTGTCCGGCCGCTCCTCTCAGAACCCCGCGAGGTGCTCCAGCGCTGGGCCGAAGACCGTGGGCTCACCTGGGACGAAGACCCCTCCAACCCCGACTCCGAGCGGGGTCGCATCCGTGCCCTCTTCCCACAGCTCGATGCCCTCCGAGCGGGTGCGGCGTCTGGACTGGCTCGGTCGGCCCGCCTGCTCGCCCGCGACGACGCCTTCCTCGACGCGCTCGTCCATGGGGTCTTCACCGACATCGCCACCGAGCAGGGCATCCCGGTGCCGTCCTTCCAGGACCAGCCGCCCGCCCTCCAGATGCGCCTGCTCCTCCGCCTCACCAACGACGTGCCCCACGGCATCACCGTCCGCGCCGACCACCTCGAGCGCCTGCTGGGCCACCCCCTCCACAACGGTGTGTCGTTCGGCCTCTCGGGGGGCTGGTCCATCGCGGTACACGACGGCCACCTGGTGCTCGCGCCGCCTCAGTCCTGAGCACCCACACTCCCCACCAGCGCCCGCAGCTCCCGCTCCACACCGGGGGGCAGAGGGGGCAGCCGCTCGAGGTCCACCACCACGAACACACCCTCGGCTTCCGCGTGTACCTGCCCGTCGGGGCCCACAATCTCACCGGCCACGTGCACCCGCCGTCCGCTCGCCCGCGTGACCCGCCCCGTGGCCGTCACCACCGACCCCAGCGGCAACATCGCTCGAAACCGGACGTTGAGCGTGGCGGCCACCACCGGGTGTCCGGCGACCCACGCAGCGCCTCCCACCACTTCGTCGAGCAGGGCGGCCATGCTCCCACCGTGGGCATGACCGGGGGGCCCTTGGGTGGCGGGACCGAACCAGGCCCGCGCCTTGAGGTGCCCCGCGGGAGACGTGAAGTAGGCCACCTGGAGGCCGTCTTCGGGCTGGGCCTGCAGGAAGGTGACGCGTTCTTGCGTGAGGGCGGGGTGGGGGACGAGGGTCCAGTCGGGGTCGCCGATGAGGGGCGGATGCATGGGGGCTCCGGGGTGGCGCGGCCCTATCCTGGCGGGGACGTCACAAGGGGCCGGTCTCGCCGCGTGCAGCCCAGTCGTCGGTGATGATGGTGCCGATGCGGTCCCAGCTCGAAAAGCCCACCGAGCCGGCGATGACCCGCATGTCGGGGCCCACCACGATCCAGGCCGGCCAGGAGATGTCGCGGTCTTCGTGGTCGGCCAGGTAGCGACCGATGGCGGCATAGCCCCAGCCCTTGTCGGCGAGCACGGGGTCGTGGGGCTGGAAGCGGTCGACCCACTCGGCGTGTGTGGTGGGGGAGGGGGTGCCGTTGACCTCACCGAGGCCGTTTCCGAGGAGGGGGACCAGCCGGACCGGGATGCCGGCGTCGGTCATGTCGGCGCGGAAGGCTTCGGCTTGTTCCGCCATCTGCAGGCACGGGCCGCAGTCGTCCTGGGCCGAGTCGAGCACGATGTACGAGCCGTAGAAGTCGTGGATGTCGACCCCTTCGCCACACTGGTCGTCGAGGCGGAAGTTGGGCATGACCGCGCCCGGTGCGAGGGGGTAGGCGCCGCTCAGGGTGCCGGGGTCGTTGCACTCCCAGCCGCAGGCGTAGGGGGCGGCGCGGGGGCCGAAGGGGTCGGTGAGCGGAGTGGTGGGGTCGGCCTGCCATGCCACGGTGCCGGCAGCGGCCAAGGTGAAGGTGCCCACCTCGTTGCCGTCGTCGTCGTTGACGCCGTACTCGCTGTCCCAGGCCACGTCGACCGGGGTGCCGTCTCCCGAGAGGGCTCCGAATTCCGCCAGGGGCTCGTCGGACAAGGGCAGCTGGACGCCGGTTCGCCGGAAAAGACTCGAGCCGGCATAGCCCCACGACTCGGAGCGGGTCTGGGTGCCACCGAACAGGGGCTCGTAGCAGTCGTCGAAGCCTTCGGTCATGGTGGCTTCGCCTTCGGTGAGCACGTCGCAGTGGGGACAGACGTGGGGGATGTCGAGGCGCTGGGTGCCCGCGAAGGTGCGGGTGTAGGCACAGTCGGTCCAGCCGGCTGCTTCGGCGTCGGCGTCGAAGTCGAGGGTCCAGGTGACCGTGCTCTCGAGCCGGATGGCGTCTGTGACCTCGGGCGTGCCCGTCTCGCCGGTGGTGCAGGCGGCTTGGACCTGGTCGACGTAGGGATGGGTGACGTCGGGTGTGTCGGCGGAGTCGACGCCGGGTGTGAAGGTGGACGAGTCGGCGCCGGGCGTCTTCCCGCTGCACGCGACGAGGACAGCGAGCAAGACGACAGAACGATGCACGGGCACTCCCGGTGGACGGCCGGATGACTGTAGCCCGGGGATGGGGCGGGGTCAGGGGGTTGGCTGATCCTGCAAGAGCACCATGGCGACGGTGACTTCACCCGCCACCATGCCGTACTCCTTGGGCTGGTGGTACGGCACGCGGGGCCAGGACCGCTCCAGCTGTACCTCGCCCCCCACCATGTCGGCCGCACAGGCCTGCGTTGCAGCGGGAAGGGCGCAGTCGAGGGTGCGCACGTACACGAGGCAGGTGTCCGTCGCTTCTGCCCGCGCAGCTGCCATGGAGGGGATGGGCCGCCACCCGCGCCGACCCACCTGGCGCACCACGAGCTGACCGGGGGAGGCCTCGGCAGACGTGCGTGCGTGCACATCCGACCACACCCGCGACACCCAGGTGCACGCGGTGAGGTGGGGGTCCTTCGAGGCCTCGAGGAAGAAGCGGGCCTCGCGCTGGTTGTCGCCGTCGAGCACGTGCACGGCGTCGGTGAGCGGGATGTTGGGGTCCACCAGCTGCGGCGGGGGCTCGTGCGTGGGCACCGTGCGCACGCTCGACAGCATCACCCCCACCGCCACCACGATGGGCCACATCGAGGGCCACAGGTCGCGGCGCTTCAGCTGGTCGAGCACCCAGCGCATGCCGTCGGCTGCACCCAGGGCCACGATGGGCAGCAGAGGCACGATGTAGCGGGCCATCTCGATGTGGACGCCGTGGCCCGCCTTGCCGTACATCCGCAGCGAGGCCATGAACGCCAGCGGGAGCAGGGCCGTGTGGGTGGGTCGGAGCAGGCCCACCACGCCACCCAGCACAGCAAGGAGCACCCAGACCAGGTATCCGTCGGTCAGAAACCACACCAGCACGGGCAGGAAGTCCGGAAGGGGCACCATCGCCGCGTGCACGCCCCACTCCAGCTCGGCCGGAATGCCCCGCACCAGGCGGGGGGTGAGCCAGGCCACCGCGAGGGCGCCCACCACCGCCCAGCGCACCCGGGGCTGCGTGACGATGGCGTGTGGGAGGTCGTTCAGCAGGCGTGCGCGGAGGTTGGCTCGCCAGGTGTCGGAGGTGACCGTGACCACCACCGCGGCGACGGCCAGAGCCAGGGCGGGGAGCGCGGCACCGGTGCGACACAAGGCGGCCGGGATGCCCCAAGATCCCACCAAGATGGCCCACACGAGGCCGAGCTGGAGGTCGGGGCGCCCCGTCTCACGAGCGATGCGCGGCTTCAGGCCGAAAGTGGCCAGCGCGCCCACCACAAACAGCGCCGCCCACGGTCCCCCCACCTCCGAAAGAGCTGCGTGCTGGAAGCCGGGCCGGGCCAAGAGTCCCACCACGGCGAGCAAGCCGATGATGACCGAGCGCGCACGGACCGACGCCAGCACCGCCACCATCAGCGCCACCGTGACAGATGCGAGCAGGTTCACCCACGCCAGCCAGCGCAGTCCCCAGCCCGGCGTGTCCCGGGGGGCGAGGTCTCCGAGGGCCTGGAACCACAGGCCTGCGTGGCCGTTGGCGCCGTCGAGGGCATGCAGGACCAGCTCGGAGCCGCCCTCATGAACCACCTGGACCACCTCGATGGGGAGGTCGGTCGGGCTCGTGGACCACGCGACGCCCGCCATGGCGGCCAACACAGCGAGGCTCGCGCCCACACCGACACGCTGTCCCCGCTGGAGGTGTGGCCACACAGCGCCCGCCCACACTGCCGTGCCGACCGGGAGCAGAGCAGCGAGACCGACCACCATGGCAGGGTCAGCCACCGGCCGAGCTCCGTCGACCGAGGGTGGCCAGCAGCCACAACGACCCGATGGCTTCGCGGGTGAGGCCCCGGAGGCCCACACGAGAGGTGCCGTGGGCGCGGGGGGCGCGCTCGACGTGGATGGTGGTGACCGGGACCCGAAGCGCGGTGAGGACGGCGGCCAGGTTGGCATCGGAGAGGTCGACGGCGGCGGCCTGGCGGGCGACCTCGGCCTGCATCACGCAGTAGGACCCGGCTCCGGAGGGCACCACATTGCCGTCGTTGAGCACGTGCTGGAGGGCTCGATACCCACGCCGCCCCACCCGCATCCAGAGTGGGTCGACCTGTCCGGTGCGGACGGCAAACGCCACCGAGGCCGCGGGGTGGTGGGCAAGCTGACGCACCAGTCGGGGGAGGTGTTCGGGAGGGTCTTGCAGGTCGCCGTCCATCACCGCCACCAACGACCCGCGGGCGAGCGACAGGCCGTGCCGGGTGGCGCCCCACTGGCCTCGATTCTCGGGGAGGCGGATGTGGTGGATGGGCGCTTCGACAGTGGCCAGCCAGGTGTCGCTTCCATCGGTGCTGTGGTCGTCGATCAGGAGCACCTCACAGGGCCCATCGAGGTGGGCGACCGCGTCGGTACATCGGCGCACCAGCTCGGGAAGAATCTCCCGTTCGTTGTAGACGGGAATGACGAGTGACAGGTTCATCCGGCGGCTTCCAGGGCGAGCGCGCGCAGGGCGGCTTCCACCCGAGCGACGTGGGCCTCGGGCATCCAGGGGTGGATGGGCATGCACAGGATGCGACGGGAGAGCGCATCGGTGTGTTCGAGCGGACCGGCGGCGAAGCGGGCCATGGTGTGCAGGGGTGGGTGAAAGTACCGGCGGCCCTGAACGCCGCGTGCATGCAGCTTTTGGAGGGCGTGGGTGATGTCTGTGCCGGCCGGAATGCACACGCCGACCTCCTGGAAGCCGGTCTGTACATTGGGTGGGATGTGCTGGACCTGGAGCCCTGCGGCGGCCGCACGAAGCCGTTGAGCGTGGGCGGCCCGCAAGGCGAGGGCGGCGTCGGCGTGGTCGAGGCTGTGGTGGGCCACCTCGGCGCGCAGCTCGTCGAAGTGGAAGTTGAACGCGGGGAGGCTGTCGAGGCGGTCGCCTTTGGTGAAGCCGTAGTTGGCCCGCTTGCGGACTTCGTCGGCCAAGGTGTCGTCGTGCGTGCACACCAGGCCTCCCTCGACGGCCGACAGGATCTTGGTGGCGTGCATGCTGAGGGTGTGGAGGCCGGGAAGGCCGAGGACGGGGGTTCCGTCGAGCGCCGAGCCAAAGGAATGGCAGGCGTCGTGCAGCACCCGTGCGCCCGCACTGTGGGCCAGTCGATTCACTTCCGTGAGGTCGGGCGGGACGCCGAAGGTGGTGACGGGCAGGATGAGCGAGATGTCGTCGCGTTCGTCGAGGATGCGGGCGAGGTGTGTGGTGTCGAGGGTCCAGGTGCGTGGGTCGATGTCGCAGAACACGGGCTCCATGCCGCAGTGCACCACGGCCGAGGCGGTGGCGAGGAACGTGAACGACGGCACCACCGCTGCTCCGGTGCACCCAAGCGCCTGAGCGGCCACCAGGAGCGCCGCACTTCCGCTGCCCACCGCCACCACATGTCGTGCGCCGGTGCGCTCGGCGATGCGGGCTTCGAAGTGGCGGGCGTTTGGTCCCGAGTTGCTCAGCCAGCGCCGGCCCACGATGTCGAACAGGCGGCCCTGGAGCGCGCGGTCGGGCTGGAGGCGGGGGTGGATGGCGGGAACGACGTCCTGGTCACTGGCCTGCGGAGCGACGGAATGGCCCTGCTCTTCGAGGACTTCAGCCACCCGTGCCTTCCAGCCGGGGCCGCTGGCGGGATGCGAAGGACACACGCGGGTGGACTGCGTGGGCGTGCGGAGGCTTCTGGACGGCGCGGGCCGCTGCAGCAAAGCGGCGATGTGCGTGGCGATGTGGTTGGTGTGGACCGGCTGGGGCCCGGCGATGTGCTCGACCTGCGGGGGGGACGGCGCAGGCCTGGACAACAGGGCAGCCAGAGCCACGCGGGCATCGGCGACATGGATGGGCTGCACCCGCCGGGGGAGGGGCGCCCGGCCGTGGAGGATGTCATCCAAGATGGCGTCCAGCAGGTCGTGTTCGTGGCCACCAAAGGCGTCGACCACCCGCACCACCCGCACCGCTCGGCCCGCCCGCGCAGCCGCCAGAGCGCGGTGCTCGACCGCGAGCTGGGCGAGGCCCACAGGTGAGGCGTGTGTGGCGTGGTGGGTGCCCGGTCCGTGTCCTGCGAGTGTGCCGATGTAGTCGCCGGCGGCCCGTCCATCGGTCAGGACCACCAGCGGACCGCCCTTCAGGTGGTCTTCCAGAGCGCCCAGCACCTGCAGGAGGTGGTCGGGGGGCGCGTGCTCTGGACTCGGCACGGTCCAGACCCGCGTGTTGTCCGGCAGCTTCAGGCCCTCCACCAGGCGGCTCATGGGGCGTGTCCTTCGCTGCCCGGGCGCGCGAACACCCACAGCTTGCCCAGCAGGTAGTTGGCCACCGCCGTGCCCCCCGTGATGAGCACGAAGCCGGGGGTCTTCGGCAGCAGGGCGAGGTCGGCCCACAGGTACATCGCCACCCCGTGGGCGACGGTCATCACGCCATAGACACCCAGGAAGCGCCCCACGGTCTCCTGCTTCTTCTGCGTCGACCGGAACACGAAGTGGTGGTTGCCCACGAAGCTCACCACCACCCCCAAGGCCGCTGCGATGAAGTTGGCCAGCCCCACGGGGCGCATCCCCAGGAGGTCGGCCAGCAGCAGCAATGAGAGGTAGTGGGTGGCGGTGGCTGCCAGGCCATTCACGATGAAGCGCACCCCGCGGCGGGCTTCGGACTCGGGTGCAGGCGCCTCCTGCGGGATGTCGGTCGGCGCGGCGTCGCCCATGCACGGCCTCGGCGGTCGGGGCGCACGACCATATCAGGCGCCCGGCCTACCAGCGGCGGGTGACGCCCACTGTGGCCTGCGCCCCCGGCACGAACAGCAGCCGGTCGAAGCCGAGGGTGCGCACCATCGCGATGTCGAGGTGTACGTCCACCGGCTTCGTCCGACGGGTGGTCGACACACCGAGAGCCAGGTTCGCCCCCGTGTTGCGGTACCAGCCGTCCTGGACGTCGGCGTAGACCAGCTCGCGGTAGAGGTCCTCGTGGCGGATGTGGGTGGACCACGCCCAGTCGATGCCCGCTGTGCCCAGCACTGCCCACTTCTCGCCCATGTGGCCCACGCCCAGGTCCAGTCCAGATCCCAAGCTGGCCAGGCGATGCACATCGTTGATGGCGCGGGTCCAGGTGATGGGCTGCAGGGCCAGGGTGGCCCGCCAGGTGCCCCCGAGGTCGAAGCGGGTGGCCACTTCAGGCACGAGCCGATGGTCGGCCGGCCCCACGAACACGGGCATCGCTGCGGAGAGGCCCACCACGAGGGGAATCGGGGTGGACTGCTTGGGCATCGCCACCCGGTAGCCCACATCCGTGGTGAGCACCGATGCGTCCACTCCCACGTGCAGGTCGACGGCTTGTTCGTTGGCGGCCACCCAGCCGGCCGGTCCGGCGAGTGCAGGCGACGCAGCCATCGATGCGGCCAGGGCTCCGATGAAGACTTCAGCGCGCATGGGCCACCTCCCAGTCGGCGAGGTGCTGCGAGATGAGCTGCACATGCGCTCCGGCCCGGGTCCACATGAGGTCGTGGCCGGCCCCCTCGATGACTTCGAGCCGCGCGCTGGGCAGCAGCGGCATGTTCTTCGTCTCCTGGAATTCCACGGAGAGGATGGTGTTGAGGTCGCCGTTGATGAACAGCACCTCATCGGTGTAGGCGTCGAGGTTGTCGGAGAAGTCGAAGGTGTACGTGCCGTCGAGCTCCATGCCGTCGCTGCCGAGGTCGTTGAGGCTGGCCACCGTGCCGAAGCGGTACAGAGGCAGGGGGTCGGTCTCGGAGAAGTGGTAGGCGTCGTCACCGCCCAGGTTGAGAAAGCCCACCATGTACAGGTAGTCGAGCGACGCATGGTCGCGCGGAGACACCGCCTGCTGGCTCCACATGAAGTCGTTGAGCGCGCGGTCGGTGAACTGGATGGACGTGATGGACAGGTCGAGGCCGTTCTCGATGTGGGCGTTGAACGACCCCGGCTCGCTCAGCACCACTGCTCCCACTCGCTCGGGGTGCGCGTTCACGTACTGGATGGCGTGCATGCCGCCCCACGAGTGGCCGAAGAGGTGCACGGGGGCGTTGGGCGAGAAGTGGTCGACCAGGGCTTCGAGGTCGGCCAGGTACTCGGCGAGGGTGAGCTCGGGCGCGTTGTAGTCGAAGGCTTCGTCGATGGAGCCATGCCGACGCGACAGGCCGGCGCCCCGCTGGTCGTAGAACACGAGGTGGTAGTCGTCGGCGAGCGAGGTGCCGTTGTGTTCGTCGGCGAGGCGGAGCAGGCTGCGGTGGTCGCCAGTGCCGGGACCGCCGTGCAGGAAGATGAGGGTGGGGTTGGCCGGGTCGCCGAAGGTCTGCACGTGCAGGCGGGTGTCGCGGATGTCGAGGGCCGGCAGGGAGGCGTCTTCGTCGACCGTGGGCGGGACCAGGTTGCCGGGGTCCCACGGCCTGGCGCCACAGGCGGTGAGCAGCGCCAGGACGCCGAGGATGGGGGTGCGGTTCACGGGGTGTCCTCCGGGGTGGGCCGCGAAACACCGTAGGGTGCGGGCGGTGTCACCCTTGGGAGGGGAATTTCTCTGTGCTTTCTGAGCGTGGGTGACCGTCACCGACACCCAACCCCGGCTGTGCAGTCGAAGGTGGCCACGCCGTCGATGTCCGCGAGGTGGGGGGCGCCGACCATGTAGATGTCTGCCGGAAGGTTGTCTGCGGGGGTTCCCGATGCGCCCCAGTCGGTGTTGACCGACACGAGTCGGCCGTCGTAGACGTTCGCTCCCCCCGACCGGCTGTGAACACTCACATTGCCGGCGACGACAGAGTCTTCGATGTGTAGGGTGGCGTTGATGCAGCCCGAGCCGAGGTAGAACACGCCCCCCGCGCCGTAGCGGTCCTCTGTGGTGGAGAGGTTGCGGACCAGCAGGCTGTCGTAGACTTCCATGGTGGGGGCGGCGTCGGCGATGCACTGGGTGTCGAGCAGGTTGCCGGCGCCCGTGGTCTGGTTGTCGACCACCGTGATGCTGTCGAAGCGGACCCGGGACGCGTCCATGCGGTCGCGTGCGTCTGGCGAGAAGAAGATGCCTTCGTGGGCCAGTCCTTCCATGTGCAGGCCGTCAAACTCGGCGTCGAGACCGTCGCCCCACAGCCACATGCCCTGTCCACCGTCGATGATGGCGCCGCCGAGTGTGCGCAAGCGGGTGGGCTTGCGGGGGAAGGACCGCACGATGGCTGCACCGCAGCCCAGCCACTCGATGTGGGAGAGCGAGACGTCGCCGCCGTCGAGCTCGATGCCGTCGCCGCCTTCCGGGTCCCAGGTGCCTTCGGTCCATGCGGCGCACTCGACGACCATCGACCCGAGGGACACGCTGCTGTCCGGGTCGTCGGCTGCGGGCAGGAACCGGGAGTCGAAGACCGGTGTGGCGGATGAGATGACCACCACGCCCCCATCCGCGGGGTCGCCAACGATGGTGATGCTGCGGTGCAGGTCGATGCTCTCGGTCACCTCGTAGGTGCCGGCACACACGAACACCCGGGGCTCGCCCGCCCGGGTGGCGGCGTGGATTCCTTCCCGGAGGTCGGTGTGTTCCGAGTCGTCGCAGCCGATGGTGGCCAGGTTGCCGACCGGCGCCTCGGGGGTTTCGTCATCGGCGGTTTCGTCATCCTCGGGTGCGGGGGACGGCTCGAACAGGGGGGCGGAGAGTGCGTCGTCCAGTCCGGTGTCGTCTGCCTCTGCCTCGGTGAGGGGGGCTTTCGAGTGGACGGTGACGTCGGTGGTGCAGCCAGCGGCGGTGATGAGCACCGCCAGGACAAGAAGGATGGGAGCAGACGAGCGGGCGATGACAGACATGGGCACTCCGGCGTGAAGGTGTCCGGTGAGGTGGACGCCGCCGCGGCCATGCGAGCCCGATGCCAGTGCAACTGCCCATGACGGGGGATGGGGGGGGATGGTGCCCACCGACAGTCGTCGACGGACGTCGGTCACTTCTCGTCACCGTCCTGGAATGCACGCGCCGAATGGGGGCTTGAGCATGTCGGGTCTCGACTGAGGCCTACCCGGCAGCCTCCTCCAGCTCTCGGGTCCGCGCCCAGCCCGCACCCAGCAGGGCAATCACCCCAACTGCACCCAGCACTCCTGTGGCCATGGAACGTGCCAGCGGGCTGTCATCGGCATCCACCACCCAGGTCTCGTCGGCCACGGCCACCCCACGCAGCGCCAATGCATGCCGGTCCGCCCCATCCAACGAAAACCGCGCCACCACGCCCGTGAGTGGTGGGTTGGTGGGCAGCTTGTGTTGGGTTCGGAGGAAGACCGAACGTGCCCCCGGGGCGCCTGCCGTGCTGGTCAGTGGAACCGTGGTGGTGCGTGACTCGGTCTCTCGTCTCACGCTCACCGCTTCGTCGAGCAGCGGAAGGACCGAGTCGTCCAGCTCGACGTGCCGACCACAGCCTGCACGGATGTCGGCGAGCGTGCACGGGACCGGGTCGGCCACGCTCCTGCTGTCGATGTAGACCACCCCCGCCAGCCCCCACGCACAGGCCGCCACCCCAAGCCGGCGGCGGGACGTCGACCACCATGCAAAGACATGGTCCCACCGAGCCTTCCGCTGGCGACCGGGCGTGTCGTTGGAGCGGGTGATGCCTGCCAGCAGCAGCACCTCCACCGCCAGTCGCCACAACAGCGCCCACAGCACGAGGGCCGTGGAGTATTGGAGTGCAGCGTCGAGCTCCGCCACTTGCCACTCGATGAGCTGCGCATACGGCCCCCGGCCCGTCCAAGCGCTGCCCAGCACCACCACGCTGGCCGCCGCCCCCGTTCCGTAGAGCCATCCGTGAGAGATGGGCCAGGTCCGGCGTTGCCACCAGGCCGGGGGCTCGTGGTCGGGTGGGGGGAGGGGGGGCAGCATCGGTCGCCTGGCCTTCGCAGCGGCTGAGCAGGGCTCTCGCGCGGTGGATGACATATGTTTGCCCCGTAGGGCGTCTCGCGCAAGATTCGAGTACGCATCCGTTGGAGCCGCCCCGGGGTTGACACACGGATGCCACACAATACGGCGGGCGCCAACGACCCGATGATGGAGGTCTTGATGATGACCGCTCGACGACTCTGCGTGCTTGGACTCATGGCCGCCAGCCTCACGACCGGATGCAAGGGTGGGGAGCCGGCGAGCTGTGAGCTCACGGTTGCCTCCACGCCCATCTGCCTCGAGAGCGAGATGTCCATTTCGTTCTGCGAAGGCGACGCCGGTGGCAAAGCGACCGACGTGGACGACAGCACCTGTTCCGACCTTGGCTACACGGTCGAATGCGCCGGTTCGGTCGAGCAGCAGTCCGAAGACACCACGGCCAGTCTCCCGTACTGGGCCAAGTCGGAAGAAGACTGTGAGGCGGCAGACGGAGCGTCCTTCGAAGCCTGAGAGTGGCCTCGGGTACGTCAGTCGAGAATCGATTCCAACGCAAGAGGGAGGCCCCGTGGGCTACACAATCTGGTACGAAGGCACGAGCGAGACCCCCATCACGCCCGAGCAGCTGGCTCAGGCGCAGGAACACGCTGCCAGGTGGACCACCAAGCTGTCGGAGTCGGCGGAGGACTACCGCTGGGACATCGACGACGAGGACGACTGCAAGATCTCCGGCTGGACCAAGCCGGGCCTCGATGAGCTCGAGATGGAAGAGGATGTCGACACCCTCATCGACGCCGTGCGCACGCTCGACGGCGAGATGGACGGCCTGGAGTTCACCGTCACAGATGACTACGAGACAGAGCACTATCCCTGAGGGAGTGTGTGGGGGCGGCTCCTCGAACGGTACTCGGGGCCGCCCTATCCGGCGCGATTCGCAGGAGACAGCGACGACGGGTCGGCTTTGAACCGCTTCTCCCAGTCACGATGAAAGCCGAAGAGCGCGGTGGGGCAGTGGGTGGCGAAGAAGCGCTCCGCCCACTCTTCGTCCGCTGGAACGACCGCCACCTCGTTGATCTCTCCTGTGACCAGGTGGAGCTTGAAGCGGGTGCCTACGTGGTTCCCGTGGGACAGGTTCCGAACGGGGCTGATCCACACGATGTCGTTTGTGTGCTCCACGAGCGTGCGGATGCCCTTGTCTTTGGCCGGTGACCGCAGCCCGAGGAACGCGAAGAAGCCTCCCAGCGCCAGGAAGAAGCCTCCGACACCCACCTTCATGGCCAGGTTGGCGGCTGAAGTCATGGACGAGTCGTTGAGGAATAGCAGCAAGACACCCATGGGCATGCAGATGAGGGCCAACACACCCATCGCGATGCGGGTCTTTCGAATCATGTTGAAGAACGGTGCGAGCTCGCGGGTTTCCATCGAAGTCTCCAGTCAGGTCGAGTCAGCAAAGGGGTGGACAGTCGGCACGGTCTGCGTGGTGGGAAGGCAGCCAGGCGCCTGCTCCGGCAGGTTCAACGGCTCACCGTCGGGAGGCTCGGCGGGCGCAGTCCGGACCCCACCCGCGCTTCGCCGCAGCGGCCAACACGGGCTTTGTGGCGTCGCTGAGCAGGCACGTCGTGTCGCCGTCGTCCCACGTTGTGACCGGGCGCGCGCCGTGGTCGAGGGCCATGCCGACGACCTTTGGGTGGTCGTGTTGGATGCCACGAAAGAGAACGTCGGCGAGAACATCGGCACCCGGGTGGGTGGCGAGCTCCGCTTCGAGCGCTCCCACGTCCCCTTCGGCCGCGTACCAGGCCGCCATGCTGCCGTAGACCGACACCAGGACCTGTAGCTGGACGAATCGGCCGCCCAGTCCCAGCACCAGCACGGCGGCGACGACCATGAAGGCTCGGGAAGACCAGCTCGCGGCGCCGAGTCGATGGGTGAACCAGCTGGCCCCTGCGCTTGCCGCGGCAATTCCGACCCCAACCCCACCGAGGCCCAGGGCTTCGCCAGCGGTGTTCGGAAGCGCCGCCATGCCCCCGCCGCGCGCTCCAATCGAGATGTCCACGCCCGTTGCCACACCCACCAACGCAACGCCCGCGACCAAGACCGTGCCCAACCCCACCAGCATGCCGAGTGAAGCCACGAGCCCCGGCCTCCGGCCGGAGGGTGAGGTTGGTGCGTGGTCAGTCATCATGGGCCTCTGGGGTGGGGGAGCTGCGACCCACCCCCTGACCGGCGGCACCGACCCGGGCACGCGAACTGTCCCACCCGTCACCCGGGTGACAGTCCACGCACATGCTATTCAGCGGCCGACGGAGCCCTGTTTTGGAAGCCGACCGCCCCCTGTCCCACGACCTCTGGCCCAACGCTGACTTCTCCCCCATGGAAGGCGCTCTCCTGGCGTACCTGATGGCTTCGGGGGACCGTGTCGTGTCCTCGGAAGAGCTGCTTCGAGAGGTCTGGGGCTACCATCCCAAGGCGAAGACCACCACGGTCAAGACCACTGTGCGTCGAGTCCGCCACAAGATCGAGCCAGAGCCTGCCCGGCCTCGCCACCTGGTCACCCTCCGCGGCCGTGGGTACCAGCTCATCCCGCCGCAGCGAGGCGCCGCACGCTCCATCGTCCACCCGCGGCGTCCCGAGACCAACCTTGCGTTGGAGCCCACCCGCTTTGTGGGGCGGGAGGACGACCTCCGACAGCTGGAGGGGCTGCTCGCTGCAGGCCGACGCCTGGTGACCATCCACGGGGGGCCCGGGCTGGGCAAGACCCGCCTTGCACGCCAGCTGGCCGCCCGCCTGGTCGGTTCGTTCCCCGGAGGGAGCTGGTTCTGCGACCTCGGCCACACCACCGATGCGGCGCAGGCCTTTGGAGCCGTGGCCGCAACCCTGGGCATCGTGCCACCACCCGAGGCCAAAGCGTCGGTCGTGGAGGCGCTCATGGGTGTGCTGGTCCGCAGAGAGCGAACCCTGCTCGTGCTCGACAACCTCGAACAGCTCCCGTCGTCTGTGCACGAAGCCCTTCCCCGGCTGCTGGGGCGCTGTCCGAAGGTGCAGCTCATCGTCACCTCCCGTGTCCGCCTGGGGGTCGCGGGTGAGGCGCTCCACGAGGTGGGACCCCTGAGCGCAGATGAGGGTGTGGCCTTGCTGCAGGACCGTGTCGACGCCATTCGAGTCGACAGATCCCAACCCCTCGACGTGGATGTGCTGCGCGACATCGTCCAGATCCTGGAGGGTGTCCCCCTGGCGCTCGAGATGGCGGCCGGACGCGCGCGGGTGCTTCCGCTCCGAGAGCTCCGGTCCAGGCTGCGTGTGAGCTTCGGTGTGCTCGCTGGACAGCGCTCGAACCGGCCCTCTCGGCAACAGACCCTCCACGACGCCATCGCGTGGTCCTGGCGCTTGCTCTCGGACGACGAGGCCTCTGCCCTGGTGCAGTTTGGTGCATTCCGAGGCGGGTGCAGCCTCGAAGCGGCCGAAGCGGTCATCGACGCCCGACCCAGCCCCCTCGACGCCATCACCGCGCTGCTGGACAAGTCCTTGCTGCGGACCTGGCGGGTGCACGGTGAGCTCCGGCTTGGCTTGTATGAGAGCGTGCGCGAGTTTGTCATCGCGCGGGGTGGCGGACCCCTGGAGGCAGCTCGAGAGCGACATGCGCGCTGGGCGTTGCAGGCGGCGGCGCGTTGGTCGGAGGCCTTCGATGCCGAGCCCACCGCCGGCCCCGCGTTCGTCAGAGAGCTCGAGAACCTGCTCGCCGCCGCCGCATGGCTCGTCGAGCGCGGCCGTCCGGAAGCCGCCGACCTGCTGTGGTGCATCCGACACACCTACTACGCCCGACGCCTGCCGGCCGACTACCCTCGGCTGCTGCGCGCCACCCGAGGCACCCTTCGCCTGTCCCGACAGCAGGCCAACCGGATGCTCCTCGTGCTCGCACGGGTGTACGGGCTGCGCAAGGAGCGGGCGCTGATGCAGGCCGAGGTGGAGCGTGGGCTGGCCCGTGTGGGCCCCGACGACCCCATCCGTGCCGACCTCATGCTGACCCGGGCACGGGTCTACGTCCTCCTTGGCGACCACCAGCAGGCCGCCACCCATGCCGAACAGGCGCTCCACCTGGCCGAGCTGCACGGCACCGAGGAGTCCCTGCCACGCCACCTCAATGTGTGGGGCATGGCGCTCCAGAACCTCGACCGCCACGCAGAGTGTGTCGATGTGTTCCGACGGGCCATCGGGCTGGCGGAACGAACGGGTGCCCATCGGCTCGCCGCAACGGTCTGGAGCAACCTGGCGGTCAGCTACCGCACCACAGGCGACTTCCACCGGGGCCTGGACTGCCTGCGTCACGCCCGGACGCTGGCACAGCGGTACGACGAAGCGCGCCTGCTCCACTGGGTCAAGGCCCAGATGGCGCCGCTGCACGCGCACCTCGGGGAGCTGGCGCAGGCGGATGCCCTGTTTCGGGAAGTCCTGGCCACCGATGCGGGGCTCGAGACACCCAACATCCCCGCCGCCACCCGCGTGAACGCTGGCATCGTGGCGCTGCTGAACGGGGATGTCCACAGGGCGGGCGCGGTGCTCGAGGCTGCGCAGGAGCAGCTCCGCGAGCAAGGCACCACCGACGCCACCATGGGCATCTGCCTGTCGAGCCTGGTCGTCTGTCGCAGCTCTGCCGAAGACCTGGAAGGAGCGGAGCTGAGTGCCCTGGAGCTTGCTGCGCTCGACCTGGCGTCGATGCCGCCGAGAGTTCAGCGGCAGCTCGAGCTTTCGCTGGGCCACCTCGACCTCCTGCGCAGCCGGCGGGCCGAAGAGCAAGGCCTTGTCGACCTTGCGGCACAGCATCGAGCGGCAGCGGTGCATCGGCTGGACCGCGTGGCCTCGAAGCGCGAGGCGCCAAGCCTGGTTGTGGTGCGGGAGCTGCTGGAGAAGGCCTTGGCGGGGAGTCACCGCTCAGAGTGCTGACTCGGTGACGCTTCTGGTGCGCTTGGGCGTGGGGGGAGGCAAGGTGGCGCGAGCACGGTGAGTGGGGCACAGCTCCGAGTCTGCACCACCTTGGAAGCCTACGGCAACGCGTAGCACAGGGTGTAGTCGCCGCTGCCCGACGCACTGATCACCTGGATCAGGTAGCTGCCCTTGGAGCCGCTGTACCCGATGGACTCGGTGCTGCCGCTCGAGGTCGAGGAGTCGACGGACGAGTAGTTCCGCCCCTTCTTCTTGTACAGGTAGAGGTCGAAGTTGGCGCTGGACGGGCCGGCCAAGGTGAAGTCATGGAGGCCCGACGACGTGGTGGAGTAGGTGTACTGGTCGTCGGAGCCGCTGGTGAGCGTGCCCGTGAGCTCGGTGTAGCCAGACGGACAGCCGGTCGAGGTGGTGCCGGTGTCGCCCGTGTCGGCGGTGTCTCCGCCCGTTCCACCACCCGTGCTGCCGCCGCCCGTGCTCCCGCCTCCACCGCCGGCCGGGTCGCTGCCCACGCCCACTTCGTACCAGGCGTAGGACACAGACTCGCAGGTGGTCGTGCTGTACCCCAGTGCCGCGCAGGCATCTTCGTTCGCAGTCCGCGCAGCCGCGAAGTCCGTGGAGGAGGTCATGTAGTTGGTGAGCGCCTCGTACCAGATGGCGTAGGCGTCCCCGATGCCGATGCCATTGACCGTGTAGCCCGACCGGTAGGCCGAGTTGTGGTGCTGGCCGCCTTCGGAGAGGAGGTAGAAGTAGTGGTTGGCGATGCCCGAGTTCCAGTGCACGCCCCCGTTGTCGGAAGAGCCGGTGTACCGGGCCGAGTAGTGGTCGAACGAGGCGCCGTCGTCACTTGGAGACTGCATGAACCGGAGTGCGCGGTCTGCCAGCCAGCAGTCTTCCCCCACGTCCCAGGTGTCCTGGCCCGTGGTGCCGTCAACATACGCTTCCACGGCCGCAGCGAGGATGTCCGAAGATGCTTCGTTGAGGGCGCCCGACTCATATGAATAGGTGAGGTTGGCTTCCTTTTCGGTCAGGCCGTGGCCGAACTCGTGTGCCGTGACGTCGAGAACCCCGAGGTAGTCGGAGGTGTAGCCGTCTCCGTCGCCGATGAGCAGCCGGCGGCCATCCCAGTAGGCATTCACCAGGTTGCGGCCATAGTGGCCATAGGAGCTCACCACTGCTCCGCGGTCGTCATAGGAATCCCGGCCATGGTTGGTCGACAGGAAGTCGAGCGTGTGGCCGACCGAGGTGTGCGTGGTGTTGAGGTCGGTGTCCGACGAGTCGCCCACTGTCGCACGGTTGGTTCGCGTGGAGTTTCGGTTGTCGTAGGTGACCTTGTCCGAGTCGGACAGTGCGGTCTCCTTCAGGTCGTTCCAACCCATCACCGGGGCCGCGGTGTGTGCATCGATGAACGCCACGGGCTGGCTCGGTCCCTGCTGGGCGTCGTCCACGTAGTGCCGAACCTTCCACGCGAGGTGGTCGGCACCGGCATGACGCACGACGAACAGCTCGGCGGTGGGAGCCTCCACGTCGCGCACAGAGGCCGGCAGCGCCAGGCGGGCAGCGGCGATGGCTTCATCCGCAGAGACGTCGGGCACCACATCGACCTGGATGTCGCGGTGGAGGGTCTCGGCCATCCGGAACAGCACGCCTGCAGCGTCGGTGTGGAGGAATGCCTCTGCGCCGAACACCGGCACCCCGCTGTGCATCTGCTGGTAGCGCACATGTGCGAGTCCGCGGTCGTCCACCTCGGCGTCGGAGACTCGGAGCTCGCGGACGCCATCCGTCAGCCGTGGCGAAGCCGCCACGAGGGCCTGTGCCAGGGACTCCGCCTCGCCAGGAGACATTGCTGAGAGTCCCGAAGTCGACAGATCGTCGAGCGTCGTCCCCGGACCGGCCGGATTCCCAGCGGTCGACTTCACGCTGGTGGGCGTGTTCTCACCGGCACAAGCCGCGAGAAAGAGGGGGGTGAGAAAGACTAGACGAGACAGTCGGGACATCGGGACTCCAGGGTGGCCGTTGCACGGTTCTACAGCATGAAGGGGGCCAGAGCCCAGCAGTTTCCCGAGCCAATGGAATGTTGATGAGAGGAGGGAAAACCCCCATGGCTCCCCCCCCTTGGCTGACGACTCGTCGGTGATGGAAGACCGATGGAAGACCGTTTCGTCCTCTCTGCACGTCCGCCGCGGTACACCCACGAGACTCCAGGAGCCTGCATGAAGTGGACCTTCACCATCCCCGCCACGGTCTTGGCCCTTGGCACCACGCTCGCCATCGCCGGCCCGTCGACCGACCTTCGTGTCGCCACCGACCTGCCGCTGCGCGCCCATCAGCTCCGCGAAGACGGCGTGCCCAACGCTGAAGTCGAAGAGGCGGTCACCGCAGCGGAAGACGCCGGCCTCCCCGCAGCCGAGACCGCCGAAGTCCTCGCCGCGGAGGTCGAAGCCGAACAGAAGCACGGTCGAATCGACAACTTCGGGTCGTTCGTGAAGTCGCAGCTCAAGGAAGGGAAGCGCGGCAAGGAGCTCGCGGCCGCCATCCATGCCGAACACCAGAAGCGCGGCATGGGCAAGAGCAACGGCAAAGGCAAGGGCAAGCCCGACCACGCAGGAAAGGGCAAGCCCGACCACGTAGGCAAGGGCAAGCCCGACCACGCAGGAAAGGGTAAGTCCGACCACGCAGGCAAGGGCAAGCCCGACCACGCAGGAAAGGGCCAGAACAAGGGGGGTGGAAAGCCCGACCACGCCGGGAACGGAAAGCACGACAGCAAGGGCAAGGGGAAGAAGCGATGACTTCGATGCGCACACGTGCAGCAGCTTGCCTGGTGGTCCTCGCAACGGCCTGCACCGGAACGGGTGCGGTCTCCACCACGGATGCCCGCGAGACCGCCGCGCTCGCCAAGAAGATTCAGGCGAACCCGGCCGACGCCGAGGCCATCCTGAAGGAAGCCGGCACCGACCCGGCGTCCTTCGAGGCGAAGCTCTACGACATCGCACGCGACCCTGAGGCCTCCAGGGCCTACGCCGAGGTCCTCGGGAAGTAGGGCCGGCGTCCCACCCACCCGTTCAGCTGGCGTAGCGCAAGCCCAGCCCCGACACTCGGTCCAGCGGCAGCCGGAACCGGAAGACGGTCCCCTGGCCGGCTGTCGTGTCGACCTCGAGCTCTCCTCCAAGCCGCCGGAGCTCCGCTCGGACCGCGCCCATTCCGACCCCACGTCCGGAAACCTCCGAGACTTCGGCCCGTGTGCTGAGTCCGTCGATGAACAACAGGTCGACATCGGAGAGGGTTGCGCTGGTCAGCCCGGCGCCCACCCGCTGTTCAGCGCTGGCACGGAGGGCGTCGAAGTCGATGCCGCGTCCGTCGTCGGCCATCTCCAACACCAACGACGAGGCGTCTTCCCGGGCCGTGAACCGGAGCGTCGGCGTGGTGGGCTTGCCTAGCTCCACGCGCTCCACTTCGCCGTCGATGCCGTGGTCGACAGCGTTGCGGACGACGTGCACGAGGGACTGCCAGAACGGTGCGGTCTGGTCGGGGTCGGTGCGCAGCCCGCCGTGCTCGATGTCTACCTCGATGGTGCCGCGCCCCAGTCGAGCCGCGAGCGCCTTGGCTTGCTCCGCCATGCGCGTGAGGCGTCGCTCCACAGGCTCGAGCTTGAGGGCCTGGATGCTCGCTGCAATCTCGGCGTGCGGCCGCTGGTCGACCACCGCCTGCAGGATGTCTCGGTACTCCTGGTCGGACAGCTCGATTCCCCGGGCGTCTTCGGAGCCCAGCAGCTCCGCGCAGATGCCCCGGATGCGCTCCCAGGTCGAGACCAGATCTGCTCGGCCGTCCGACGAGAAGGGCTCGCCGGTCTCTTCGGCGTGGGACTCCAAGGCATGGCAGATGTCGACCATCGACTGGAGACCGTAGAAGCCAGCGTTGCCCTTGAGCGTGTGCACCAGCCGCTTCTCGGTGGCGTCGTCTTCGGTGCCTGCGTCGATGGTGCGCACGATGCGCTGGGCGTCCGCCACAAACTCGACCACGGCGAGCCGGTCGCGCGCGATGCGCTGGAACAGGGCCAGGACTTCCTTCTGGGAGGTCTCGGCGAGTTCTCGTTCCACTTCCGAGGTGATGTCGGTCGACACGACCAGCATCCCAAGGAATGTCTCCCCATCACGCAGGACCCGGTACCGGAGGGCGATGTGGCGTCCGCCGAGGTCCAGGCGCTGGGGGAGCTGCTCGACGAGCACCTCGTCGGGCATGAAGCCGTCCAAGATGGACTCCCAGCCGATGTCGAACCAGGTCTGGGCATCCGGGCTCAGGTGTGCCAGCTGGTCGGAGAAGCGCATCGACTCCACCGCAGGCCCGAACATGCTCTCGAAGGCTGCTGACCGCTCGGTGCTCATCCGGCCCTCGGCGTCCACGGTGACCAGCCCCTGGTCCACGTTGGCCAGCAGACGCGCGACCTCCTCCTGTCGGCGGCGAATCTCGAGCTGTGCAGCACCGAAGATGGCTGCCAGCTTCTGGCCGTAGGCGATGACGCCGGCCACCATCAGAATCATCAGCCCGAGCAGACCGTACGCGCCGTACTGGAGCCTGTCGGCAGACGCCAGCTGAGTGGCGAACATCTGCTCCTGCTGGGCTTGCACCTGCGTGGTCAGGTTCGCCAGGGACTCGCTCGTGTCGGCGAGCTGGCGATCCATCAGGGCCATGATGGAGCCGGCCTTCTCCACATCGTTCACACGAAAAGCATCGAAGATGCCCCGTGCAGAGCCCATCATCGCAGTGAAGTGGTCGTGGGCGGCGTCCAGGTCGCGGAGCATGTCCGCCTGGTGCTCGCTGGGCACGTTGGCCTGGATCTCAGCGCGGGCCGCCTTCCATCGTTCCTCGAAGTCGGCCTCGTACTCGGCCAGGCGCTTCGACTCTCCCGGGATGTCGCGGTTCTCGAAGACATCGTTGCCTGGCCCGTTCCCGAGCGTCGCCACCCGGGAGATGCCGGCGTATGCACTGGACCGAGCCGCCGCGATGCGACTCTCTGCGACGGCGTCGCGGTAGCTGTCGAGCAGCAGGTAGTTCAGGCCCACCGCCGCCAGGACGCTTGCGACGGAGAAGGCCCCCAGGGCGTTGTAGAGGGTCTGCCAGCGAGGTCCGCCTGTCTGTGTGTTTTCCACCGGTCTCTCCAGTCACTACGGGGTTGCACGGAAGACAGGTTCTCCGTCGGACAGCTGCCGGGAAGGTTCAGGTGATCTTTTTGAATGCCGAGGTCGGCTGGCGCAGCCAGTGATGTCCCATGCGTGCTGGTCTCCCGGTCCGACCCGGCGTGCGGCGGGCCCATGGAATGCATAGAACGGTGACCTCAGCCCAAGGAGCCGCCGATGCATCGTTGCCTTTTGTTGTCGCTGACTGTCCTCTGGGCGTGCGATCCAGACAACCCTGGCTCGAAGGAGCCCGCCGACTCCGGCAGCGGGGGCACTTCGGTCACCTCGGGGACCACGGACTCCGCTGACACGTCCGATCCCCTGGCCGATGGGGTTGCCGCGCTCGGGCAGGGCTCGCACGACCTGGACAGCGTGACGGTCACGGTGGTGGCCGAGCGGTCGGACGGCCTGGGCACGCCACGCGACCTCGCGTTCAACCCCGATGTGGAGGGAGAGCTGTGGGTGGTGAACCGGGCCAACGACTCGGCCACCATCTTCACAGACGTCGGCGGTGCGGGCCAGACCTCCGACATGCGGGTCGACCCGTATGCCTTCCACTTCATGGAAGAGGTCTCGAGCATTGCGATGGGCGGGGTCACGTTCGCCGAGAGCGACGCCCGAACCTTCGGCACGTGTCAGGAGTCCCGGAACACCTACAACGGGGGCGCCCGGCCCAACGACTTCATGGGGCCCACGCTGTG
>ENA-OWNT01000333-OWNT01000333.1-seawater-metagenome-genome-assembly--contig:-NODE-333-length-121959-cov-12.558056_pt1 | contig 121959 bp, 95 predicted proteins | sample MGYA00238136_ERZ651165 | MGnify/ENA primary metagenome ERZ651165 (study PRJEB26861, sample SAMN08777766) | seawater metagenome | isolation source: coastal seawater | place: USA: Florida | collected...
TGCACCCGGCGTTGGCCACCACGAGGAAGGGCTGGCGGCCGGCGGACCGGTCGTCGTCCACCATTCGAGCGAGGGCTGCGACGTCCATCCGAAAGTCGGTGGTGTGGGGCACCACCTTCACCTGTGCAGCCTTCAGGCCAGCCGTCCGGGCCGACTTCACCACCGAGTTGTGCGCCTGGGCGGTGCTGTAGGCCACCAGAGTGCGGAGGTCGTCGACGTTTGCGGCTTCGCGGGCTGCCACGATGCCGCTCAGGTTGGCGATGGACCCACCGCTCGTGAGCACGCCCCCCGCTTCCGGTCCGGTGAAGCCCACCCAGTCGCACAACCAGCGCAGTACCGACACCTCGAGCTGCACGAGCGCAGGAGCGGGGCGCCACAGGCCGGTGTAGCGGTTGGCCACGTTGGTGAGGAGGTCGGCGAGAGCGGCGTGTGGCAGACCACCTCCGGGGATGAAGGCCAGGTAGCCGGGCGATGCGGGGTCGAGGCCCACCGGCAGCACCTCGTTCACCAGGCGGGCCAGCAGCCGGCGAAAGGGCACGCCGTCTTCGGGGGCGTCTTCCTTCATTCGACCCGCGGCCCGCACGCTTCCGTCTGTTCGGAGCACGGGGCGTTCCGGGGTCTGGTCCACCCACCGCACCAGCTTCTCCAGCACAGCGTGGCCGTGCTTGCGCAGAGTGGCGCCATCCAGCTCCAGGTCGGTCTGTGGTGCGACGGTCATCCGGCCTCCCGCGGCCCCCTACCTTCCCACCCCCCTGTTCGCTGCGATACAGCCCCCGGACCGCTGGGGGTGCGCTCCCGAATGGAGCGCTGAGAACACACCCCAATCCACCTGATCCGTGGTCATGCCGGCGTAGGGAAGCGGTGCCCGACGCCTCCCCTTTCGGAGGTCCCCCATGAACGAGAACGAAAACCAGCCCACCCCCGCTTCTTCTGGACAGTCCGCCCGAGCGCAGCGCGACCAGGTCCCCCGCGACACCACCCGCATCACGCGCGACGGCTTTCCCAACAGCAAGAAGATCTACGTCCGCGGCTCGCTCAACCCTGGCATTCGCGTGCCCATGCGCGAAATCACCCAGTCCGCCACCCGCACCCGCGATGGCCTGGAGCGCAACCCGCCGGTCACGGTCTACGACACCTCGGGCCCCTACACCGACCCCGACGTCCACATCGACGTCCACAAGGGCCTCGCCCGCCCCTGCGAAGCGTGGATCGAAGCCCGCGGCGACACCGAGGTCCTTCCGCAGCTGTCGTCCGAGTACGGCCGCACGCGCGAGGCCGACCCCGCCCTCGACCACCTGCGGATGAACACCGAACACCGCCCCCGTCGCGCGGTCGCCGGCAAGCGCGCCACCCAGCTGCACTACGCCCGACAAGGCATCATCACGCCCGAGATGGAGTTCATCGCAATTCGCGAGAACCAGCGCCGCGAGGCCATGCGCGAGATCCGCAAGCAGCACCCGGGCGAGTCGTTCGGTGCCGCCATCCCCCAGCGCATCACCGCCAAGTTCGTGCGCGATGAAGTGGCCCTCGGGCGCGCCATCATCCCGGCCAACATCAACCACCCCGAGCTCGAGCCCATGATCATCGGGCGGAACTTCCTCGTGAAGATCAACGCCAACATCGGCAACTCGGCGGTCACCAGCTCCATCGAAGAAGAGGTGGAAAAGCTCGTGTGGTCGATTCGGTGGGGCGCCGACACCGTGATGGACCTGTCCACCGGCCCCAACATCCACGAGACCCGCGAGTGGATCATCCGCAACAGCCCCGTGCCCATCGGCACCGTGCCCATCTACCAGGCCCTCGAGAAGGTGAACGGCAAGGCCGAAGACCTCACCTGGGAGATCTTCCGCGACACCCTCATCGAGCAGTGTGAGCAGGGCGTCGACTACTTCACCATCCACGCCGGCGTGCTGCTGCGCTTCATCCCCTGGACCGCCGAGCGCCTCACGGGCATCGTGTCCCGCGGCGGCAGCATCATGGCCAAGTGGTGCCTGGCCCACCACAAGGAAAACTTCCTCTACACCCACTGGGACGACATCTGCGAGATCATGGCCGCCTACGGTGTGTCGTTCTCCATCGGCGACGGCCTGCGCCCCGGCTCCATCGCCGACGCCAACGACCGTGCCCAGTTCGCCGAGCTCAAGGTGCAGGGCGAGCTCACCCGTCGCGCCTGGGAGTTCGACGTCCAGGTGATGAACGAAGGCCCCGGCCACGTGCCCATGCACATGATCAAGGCCAACATGGACAAGCAGCTCGAGTGGTGCGGCGAGGCGCCCTTCTACACCCTCGGCCCGCTCACCACCGACATCGCCCCCGGCTACGACCACATCACCAGCGGCATCGGCGCCGCCATGATTGGCTGGTTCGGCACCGCGATGCTCTGCTACGTCACGCCCAAGGAACACCTGGGCCTGCCCGACCGCGACGACGTCCGCGAGGGCGTCATCACGTACAAGCTCGCTGCCCACGCCGCCGACCTCGCCAAGGGCCATCCCGGCGCCCAGCACCGCGACAACGCCCTGTCCAAGGCGCGCTTCGAGTTCCGGTGGGCCGACCAATTCAACCTGTCGCTCGACCCCGACAAGGCCCGCGAGTTCCACGACCAGACGCTGCCTGCGGAAGGCGCGAAGATTGCCCACTTCTGCAGCATGTGTGGGCCCAAGTTCTGCTCGATGAAGATCACGCAGGACGTCCGCGACTACGCCGCCCAGCAGGGCATCGAAGCCGAGAAGGCCGCAGCACTCGGCATGACCGAGCAGTCTGAAGCCTTCAAGGAACAGGGCGCCGAGCTGTACCACGAGGTGTGAGGCCGGTGGAGTGCGCTCTCAGGGGCGCACCGCCGCAAGCAGTGATGCCCAGGGCTGGGCGGTGGCCCACGCCTCGAACGACCGCCACTCCACGTCTGGAAACTCCGACCGAAGCGCCGCGATGTCTGCGGTGTAGCCCACGTCTTCGAACCAACGGTACATGGCTGCCATGTCGGTGTTGAAGGCGTCGAGCTCGGCGATGGGCTGGGTGTGGAAGGCGATGGGACGACCGGTCGCCCGGGTGAGGATGTCGGCCATCTGCGCCGGGGTGACCACATCGCCGGCGAAGTTGATGCGGCGTCCGGCCAGGGCCGTCCCGCGCACCAGCACAGCCGCGTTGAGCTGGCCGATTTCCGCCAGGCTCACCACCTGGAGCGGTCGGTCGGCCGACATCGCCTGACGAAGCACTCCTTCGGCCAGGCCGGGCAAGGTCCAGGGAGACGTGAGGTTGTCGGAGAAGAACACGGGACCGGTGACCGTGTACGACAAGCCCGATGCGGCGAGCAGCTGCTCGGTGGCCCACTTGGACTCGAAGTGCGGGACGCCGGTGGAGCGGTCGGCGTCGCTGATGGACGAGTACACGACATGGGGCACCCGGGCCCGCTTCAAGGCCTCCACGATGACCCGGCCGTGCGCCACCTCGCCGTCCATTCCCACGCCGGGCAGGAAGGGGCTGGTGTTGACGAACACCCCTGCGACGTCTTGCGCCGCAGCTTCCAGGGTGGCGGGGTGGTCGTACGACCCGACGGCCAGGGATGCTCCGGCGGTGGCCAGGGCCTTGGCGCCTGTGCTCTCGGGATTGCGAACGAACGCACGGACGGCGAGGCCGCGGGCGAGCAGGGCATGAACGACCGCGCGGCCTTGGTTTCCGGTGGCGCCGAGGACGAGGAACTGGGGTGCTGACATGGGACCTCCGAGGGACACCCAAGGAGTACCCGCCCGGATTCTGCAGGGAAACAACCAGGAATGCGTGCTATCTTTGCGTTCATGCAAAGAGTGAGCTGGGATGACTGGCGCTTCTACCTGGCCGTGGTGGACACCGGCAGCCTGTCGGGTGCGGCACGGCTGTTGGGGGTGAACGCCTCCACGGTCTCGCGGCGCCTCGAACAGCTCGAAGATGCCCTCGGGGCACGTCTGTTCGACCGCCAGCCGCGCGGGTATGCGCCCACTTCGGTGGGGGAGGCGGTTCTCCCGGCGGCGCGTCAGCTGATGGAAGACGCCACGGCGCTCGAGCGGGCTGTGGTGGGTGCCGACCGCTCGCCGCGGGGCCTGATTCGCTTCACCACGGTGCTGGAGCTGTTCGACCGGGTGGCCCCACACCTGGCCACCTTCCAGGCGCGCTTTCCAGGGATTCGGCTGGATGTGGACACAGCGCCGCGGGTGATGTCGCTCGGGCGCTTCGAGGCGGATGTGGCACTGCGACCGGGCAAAGCCCCCACGGAGCTCGATGTGGTGGGCCGGAAGCTGTGTCCGCTGCGTGTCGCGGTGTATGCGTCGCGGGGCTACCTCGACCGAGCTGGTCGGCCGACCGACCTGGACGACCTGCACCGCCACCGGGTGGTGGGCGGGCTCGAAGGGGATGCGCCTGTCGGGGATGTGGTGGTGCGGGCAGACAGCGTGCTCGCCCGCGCGATGGCCTGTGATGCGGGGCTTGGCCTGGCCGAGCTGCCCCGGTTTGTGGGGGATGCCCGACCGGGTCTTGTGGCCCTCTTCGAGCGCCCGGTGCCCGACCTCCACCTGTGGCTGCTCATCCACACCGACCTGCGGCGGACGGCCCGGATTCGCGTGTTCGTGGACTTCCTCACGGAGGCCATCGGGGTGGGAGCTTCGGCTGCGCTGGGCGGGTCAGTCGGCGGCCACTCTGCGTAGCCCTCGGCGGATGGCCCGATGCACCACGGTGACGTTGCGGGTGCCACAGGCTGCAGCGATGGCGTGCCACGGCCGGTTCTCGATGACACGGAGCCGAATGGCGAGCGCTTCGAGGGGGGAGAGGCCATGGGTCCAGTCCGTGCGGGTGGAGAGCCAGACCGCCGGAGCTTCTGCCAGGGCGTCGATGGGGGTGGCGCCGTGGAGGTAGCGGTCCATGGCCGAGGATGCTGACGCGATGGTCCACTTCGAAGGAGCGGGAAGGTCGGCGCGCAGGAGGTGGATGAGGGCGGGGTCGAGGGGGACGCCTCGTTCGCCATCCAGCCGGCCGAGGATGGCGGGGAGGTCGCGGGCGAGGTCGTGGCGGAGGTGGTCGACCAGCCGGTGTGCTGCAGGTGACCGGGGGCGAAGCATCAGAACGGAGGGGACGCCGGACCGGGCACTGCGAGACACGCCCACACGAACCAGTCGGTAGCCGAGGGACCGACGGAAGGAGAGGAGTCCTGGCGTGGCGCCGAAGAGGGTTCCGATGAGGTCGGAGTCTCCATGATGTTCGTGTTCATGGGTGATCAGCCGCCGTGCGATGCCTTGTCTCCGGCGGCTTGGATGGACCGCAGTGCGCACGCTGCGCCACATGGAAAGCCGGGCGGCATCGGGATGACCGGCGTGGCAGATAAAAGACTCGGCCAGTGCATGACCGCGGAGGCGCTGGCCGCGGGACACGGCGTCGATGGTGGTGCAGTCGAGTCCGCCGTCGGCCACGAGCCAGCCCACTCCCACCACCGAGTGTCCGCTGCGAACGACGTGAAGGGCCACCTCGGGGTCGTCGAGGAGGTGGTGGAGGTCGGCGGGTGAGGTGCGGTAGTGGGCTGCGACCAGCAGGCCGAAGACATCGTGTAGCAGGCCGGGTTCGTCGACCAGGCGGTCGCGGTCGAGGCGCTCGGTGCGGAGTGGTTCGTCGGCGAGTCGAGCCGTGGGTGCGGCGTCGAGGGCCAGGACGTCGAACACCCAGCGCTCGAGGGGGTCGTCGTCGGCCCAGCGGATGGGCTGGGTGGGGGTGTGGCGGTGGACCGGTCGGGGTTCGTTCAACAGCCAGGGCACGAAGCGGTGCTGGAAGCCGCGGCCGGTGCCTTCGTAGCCGTGGGTGGTGGTGGCGAAGATGAAGTGGGACGACGGTGCCGCCCGGCACAGTGCGCGAAGCAACGGGACAGGAACACGGGCTGCTTCGTCGACCACGATGATGTGGGGGGCGGGGCCCGTCTCGAGCGCCGCCAGGAGGTCGAGGGGGTCGACATGGCGGAGGTCTGGGCGCCGGGCGAAGCGGAGGACTTCGGCCACGGCGGTCTTGTGGGGGCCGGTGACGGCGATGGTGGTGGTGCGGGGCAGTGCACCCAGAGCCCGCCCCACGCCTGCAGACTTGCCCCGGCCGCGGTCGGCCTGGATGACGTGGACCTGTGGAGACGGTGCTGCGGTTTCTTCAAGAATGTTGGTGACCAGGAGGTCTTGGTGTGCGCTGCCCGGCGGTGTGTGGGGTGGGTGGGAGCGGGAGGTCGGAGCGGGTGGTGGACGGTCCAGGTGCCGTTCCAAGAGGCGGCCCGAGCGACCGGGCAGTGGGTGGTCGGGGAGACGGAGCACCAGCACGCCCCCGCCCTGCACCAGGCCGTGCACCCGCCCGAGGGTGTCTCCGTCGAAGCCCGTATGGAGGTCGAGAACGACCGCCGCACGGGTGGATCCCAGCTGTCGGGCGACCTCGGCCGCGGGGGTGGCGTCGACCGCAACACCATCTGGAGCACCCACCCAGAGGGTGTCTTCGAGGTGTGCGGTGGCGGTGTGGGCCTGTGCGGCGGTGTCGTGTGGGAGCCCTCGACACACCACCAGAGTGCGGTGGCGGGGGCCTACCACCGTCCGTCGTCTGGGCCGTAGACCACGCCGTCGTCGACCTGCACCCGGCCAGCGATGACCGTGAGTGCGGCCACGTCGACCACCTCGTCCTGGTACGTGGCTTCGATGTAGATGGTGCCGGCGTGACCGGGGACTGCCCGAAAGGAGGGGATCCCAGACGACGACAGGTCTTCGAGATGTTCGACCTCACCGGCATCTGCACCATCGGCGTCGCGGAGGCGGTGGGTGACGGTGTGGGGCTCGAGGATGGACGACGTGCCGGTGTCGGTGAGGACCGCGGTGATGGTGTAGGGCTGGTGTGTGGCGAAGGAGGCGTCTTCCCAGCCGGTGGGGGCGTCGCCCGTGTAGTAGACGGTGGTGGACCAGGCGATGAGGCCCGCCTCACCCAGGATGGCCACCGACTGTTCGGACACACATCCGCTCAGAGCGATCAGACCGACGCTGGCACACCATGCACGCATGGGCTCCGCTAACCAAGGGGCGCCAGCCGCGACCACCACACGCCGAGTCCTGCGAGCCAGGCAAGCACCCCGAGCGCGCCGACCCGTCGACCCCAGCCCCAGTCGTCCCAGCCGTGCACCACGCACCGGCCGGCCACCGCTGCCCATGCCAGCCACGCGCACAGCAGCACCACGGCGCGTCCGTCCCAGCCTGCGATGCCGGTGGCGTCGATCGACCGAGGCAGCAAGACCACCATGGCCAGCAGCGCGGCGACCACCCGGCCCGGCCACCGCAGGCCCGGCGCGACCACAGACCCCGCCAGCCACGCCCACACGGGGACTTGGAGCACGGCATAGATCCGCTGGCTTCCCGCGCCGAGAACGGCCATCCACGCGGCGGTCAGGGTGGCGGCGGCCACCACGTTGGCGGTGGGTGCCGGCCGGCCGAAGAAGCTGCGCCACCACACCCGGTCGGGCCGTCGCATCCGCAGCTTGTGGGGGGCGAGCAGGGCCAGGGCCAGGGCTGCGGTGGCGGCGCCCAGAGGCAGCTGGCGCAGGTGGAACAGCACGAAGGCGGGTCGGGGGGCATCGCGCAGGACCCACTTGGGGGCCACGGCCGACTGGTACCGGATGCTCTCGAGAACATCGGCGGCCATGGTGCTGAGCGGCGCCACGCTGGATGCGACCAAGAGCAGTCCGCACGCGGCAATCCCGGCCACACCGAGCGCCCGCCAGTGTCGGCCCGCTGCGGCAGGCGCGAGCATCCCGAGTGGCAACAGCTTGAGGCCTCCGCCGATGACTGCCAGCGCACCGAACAGGCCCGTCCAGCCCATGGCGAGCAGTCCCAGTGACAGGCCGGTGAGGCCGGCCACGTGCACATTGGCCTGTCCCACGCCCACCATCTCCGACACCGAGGGCGCAATGCACAGGACGGTCGCCAGTCCCAAAGAAGCACCAAGAGTGGCCGTGCCAGGACGTCTTGCGCCTGCCGCCCCCGCCGCGGCGGCGCCGGTCAGCAGCAGGCCGAAGCCCAGCTTGCGGAAGCGGGCCACGAAGTCGGCCCAGTGGTCGGGCTTCAGGGGCTGCAGCAGGACCGCTGCCGTCACCGGGTACATCGACGCGTAGGCGCCCCCCTTGTCGGCTCCCCGTCGAGGGTCGTTGGTGCGGACCGCCCCAGCACCGCCGCCTTCGCGCATGCCCGCCTGGCCGGCGAGGGTCTGGAGCACGGCGGGATCGAGGGGGTCGGCACCCAGCTTCACTGCACGTGCTGCGAGGAAAAGGGGCTTGGCGTCGGCCGCCCGTGCTGCAGGCCAGTCCCCGGCCGTCCACTGGTTGCGCAGAGGCCCCACGCACGCGAGCATCAGCACCACACCCGCACCCGTGGGCAGGGCGGTACGCAGCAGCGAAGCTCGGGGGGATGCCTCGGCCACCCATCCTCCAGGCCGTGGGGCCCGCACCCTACCGCACCACCCCGAGGCTGGCTCCCACCCGCGCAACCGTGTAGGAGGCCGGCCATCGCACCCGCGGAGCCAACATGCGCCTTCATCTCCTTGTTCCGGCCCTCCTCGTGGGCCTTGCCGCCTGTACCGGCGACACCACGCCCACCGAGCCCCCGCCCGAGAAGGCACCGCCGGCCAAGGTCGACAAGCCCGAGCCCGCGAAGGCCAAGGCCGATGCCAAGCCCGAAGCGCCCCAGCCCACGCCGCTTCCCGCAGACGCCCACCCGGCCCTCACCGACCCCACCAAGGCCACCGAGCAAGCGCCCGCCACTTTCACCTGCCAGTTCGACACCACGCAGGGCAGCTTCGACATCGAGGTCACCCGCGAGTGGGCCCCGCAGGGCGCCGACCGCTTCTACAACCTCTGCAAGATTGGCTACTTCGATGGCGCGCGGTTCTTCCGCAACATCAAGGGCTTCATGGTCCAGTTCGGCATGTCGGCCTACCCCGACGCCACGAAGGTCTGGCAGAAGGCCACCATCAACGACGACCCCGTCACCCAGACCAACGCCCCGCTGATGGTCACCTTCGCCAAGACCGGTCGTCCGAACAGCCGCAGCACCCAGATCTTCATCAACCACGGCAACAACGCCAACCTCGACTCCATGGGCTTCGCACCCATCGGCAAGGTGGTGGCTGGCGCCGACATCGTGGGCAAGCTCTACACCGGCTACGGCGAGGGTGCCCCGCGCGGCAAGGGCCCCCGTCAGGACGTCCTGGGCGACTACGGCGAGGTCTACCTGGCCGACCAATTCCCCAAGCTCGACAAGATCAACAAGACCACGGTGAAGTAGCGTCGACTACTTCGCGTGCACGGCCTCTTTCGTCTTCCCGTGCTGGAAGTCGGACGGCGGGAAGTGGTCGTAGAGGTAGTGGGCGATGGTCTTCAGCTCCTCTTGCGTGACCGACGCCTTCAAGCTCGGCATCAGCCCGAAGCGCTCGATGGCCTTGTCTTTGCACAGGGACTTGGAGCGCTCGGGGTTGTGGGCGTAGTCCATCACGAAGGCCACCACGGCGTCCCGGTCTGGTCCGTCGGCCTCGACGCCTTCCTTCACATGGTGCATCACGCCCATCATGGGCGGGGCGAGCATGTAGGGAGCGGTCTCTTTGGTGGGGCGCACCAGGAGGTGGCACACCGAGCACTTCTCGCGGACGAGCTGTTCGGCGGTGGGGGTCTCGGTCGTGGGTGCCTCGGCAGACGCGAACCCGGAGAAGAGGAGGGCGAACGTGGTGACGCTTGCGAGCATGGTGTGCCTCGTCGGTCTTCAAGACGACAGCGTATCCCCCTGCTCGGAGCGGGGGCCTGTCGAGGGTCACCCCATGCGAGGGTGCATCTGTCACACTGGGCGCATGGACCCGGGGCCGTGAGCGCCCCGAGCGGGAGTGGGATGGACCCAACCAGTCGCAGGCACTTCCTTGGCGCGGTGGGCGCGGTGCTCACCCTACCCCCGCTCATCCTCCCCCAAGATGCCCTCGCCAAGGCCACATACGCACAGCTTGGCGCGAAGATCGAGCGCGGCCGCAAGTGGGACTTCATGTTCCGGTGGCGCGACATCCGCGGCAAGAAGCACCGCACGGAGTTTCAGGTCCGCAACCGCATCGTCGAGCACGACCTGCGCACGCCCAAGCGCATCTCGATCGAGAATGTGAACCGCGAGGTGGCCAGGCTCATCAACGAGCAGCCCGCCAGCCGGTTCGGGGCGAAGGTCACGGCGACGGTGGACGGCCGCACGATGCGCCTGCGCACCCACGCCTCCAGCCCGGCCAAGGTGCAGTCCAGCCTGAAGAAGGCGAGCAAATTCCAACACCAGGCCATGAAGGCCGCCTTCGAGGCGCGGGGCTACCTGCTCACCCCCGGCAACCGCGTGCTGCCCGACCACCGCCGGCACGTCGCCGACTACGCCCGCACCATGCGCCCGGTGGTGGCCGGTCTCGGCGGTCCTCGGAAGAAGCCCCGCGCCTTCGCACGCCACGCCCTCGGCTTCGTCCAGTCGATTCCGTACGAGCTGCGGGCGCTCAAGCAGGACCGGTACCGGCGCCCATTCGCGGTTCTCGCGAAGAATAAAGGCGACTGTGACAGCAAGGTGGTGCTCTACCTGGCGATGCTGCGAAATGCGTGGCCGAACCTGCGGACGGCGGTGGTGTACGTGCCCGGACATGCCTTCTGCGCCGTCGATCTCCGCCCGAGAGACGGGGAGCTGGGCGTGCCGGTGCGCGGTCGACAGTGGCTGGCCATCGAGCCGGTGGGGCCCATGCTGGCCGACCTCGGGGAGATTGCGCCCAGCAGCATCGAGGGGCTGCGGGAGAGCTACGACGCACGGGTGGTGCCGCTGGGGAAGAAGGCCTGAACCGAAATATCGTCGCAACGAAATAGCGGTGCACAAGGCGCGACGGTATTTCGGTTCTGTCCGTCCCGGCGGGATGAACACGGCGTTCTCGCAGCCCAAGACCTGGCACGACACCTGCAATGGACTCCAGCGAGCCGCATCAACCGGCCGCGTCCCCCCGCAAGGAGTCATCATGTCCCGCTTCGAAAACCGCGAAGGCCAGAGCGTCCCCGAGGTCACCTTCCGCACCCGCACGGCCACGGGCTGGCGCGATGTGTCGAGCGCCGAGCTGTTCGCCGACCAGACCGTCATCGTGTTCAGCCTCCCGGGCGCCTTCACCCCCACCTGCTCCACCAGCCACGTGCCGCGCTACGAAGAGCTCTTCGACACCTTCCAGGCCCACGGTGTCGACCGCATCGTGTGTATGAGCGTCAACGATGCCTTCGTGATGGACGCCTGGAAGGTGGACCAGGGCGTGGAGCGCATCGACTTCATCCCCGACGGCAACGGCGCGTTCACCGAGGGCATGGGCATGCTCGTGAACAAGGCCGACCTGGGCTTTGGCGACCGCTCCTGGCGCTACTCGATGCTCGTGCGCGACGGCGTCATCGAGAAGATGTTCATCGAGCCCGACGAGCCGGGCGACCCCTACGACGTCTCGGATGCCGACACCATGCTGCGCCACGTGGCCCCCGACGCCGTGGCCGCCCCCGACATCCTGATGCTGACCAAGCCCTTCTGTGGGCACTGTGCACGCGCCAAGAACGCCCTTGCCGAGGCGGGCCTGGCCTATGAAGAGGTGGTGAGCACCCCCCGGATGCTGCGCGCAGTGAGCGACACGCCCACCACGCCCCGTGTGTTCGTGAACGGCGAGCTGATCGGTGGTGCCGACGAGCTGGCCGCCTGGCTTGCCCAGCGTTGAGGGTGTGTCAGGCCATCCGCCACGACAGCGGTTGGTCGGACCGCCAGGGGTGCACGGTGCTGTCGCCGAAGCCCAGTGAAGTGGGGGGCTGCCAGGTCTCCCGCTTCAGTGTGATGGTCTGGTCGCTGACGGGCAGGCCGTAGAAGCGTGGCCCGTTGCGGGAGGCGAAGTCGGCGAGACGGTCGAGTGCTCCGGCATTCTCGAATACCTCGGCGTAGAGCTCGACGGCGGCGTGGGCGGTGTAGCAGCCCGCGCAGCCACAGGCCGATTCCTTGGCGTGCACCGGGTGCGGCGCGCTGTCGGTGCCGAGGAAGAAGGAGGGGTCGTCGCCGGTGGCTGCGGCGACCAGGGCGGCTCGGTCGTCGAAGGTCTTGAGGATGGGCAGGCAGTAGTAGTGGGGCTTGATGCCGCCCACGAGGAGGTCGTTGCGGGTGGCCAGCAGGTGGTGTGCGGTGATGGTGGCGCCCACCCGGGAGCCGCGGGCCCGGACGAAGTCGACGCCGGCTGCGGTGGTGACGTGCTCGAGGACCACCTTGAGGGCGGGGTGGCGGTCGAGGAGTGGGGCCAGCACGCCGTCGAGGAAGCGGGCTTCCCGGTCGAAGATGTCGACGCCGTCGGTGGTGACCTCGCCGTGCACGAGCAGGGCCAGCCCACGCTTGGCCATGCGGTCGAGAACAGCGTCGACGCGGTCGATCTGCGTGACGCCTGCAGCGGAGTTCGTGGTGGCGCCAGCCGGGTACAGCTTCACACCGAAGACGGCACCGCTGTCGACGGCCCGGTCGATCTCGTCGGGGGCGGTCTGGTCGGTGAGGTAGAGCGTCATGAGCGGCGTGAAGTCGGTGCGCCCGCCTGTGGACGTCAAGGCGGCGAGGATGCGGTCTCGGTAGGCCAGCGCCGCGGCGGTGGTGGTGACCGGCGGCTTGAGGTTGGGCATGACGATGGCCCGGCCGAACTGCGCAGCTGTGGCCCCCACCACCGATGCGAGGCGGTCGCCGTCGCGGAAGTGGACGTGCCAGTCGTCGGGGCGGGGCAGCGTGATGGATGCAGGGGGACGCGGCGTGGACATGGGGCCTCCAGGCGGCGCCCGTAGTCTGTCTTCCCCCGGTCCGCAGGACCGAGGTTCGGGTTGGGATACGATGCCCCGCACCTTCCGACCAAGGACCGCGCGTGGGTTCACCGTCTCCCTCCAGCGACGCTGGCCAGTCCCTGATCGACGACACCCTGGCCACCCCGCTCCACACCCTCGACCCACGCGTCTTCACGCCGGCCGTGATGCGGCTCGCCCGTCGGCTGCCTGCGCTTCGACCCCAGCTCGATGCGCTCCTGACCCACCCCCTGCTGCGTGCGGAAGCGGGCGTCGGCCCCATCCCCACCCCCACCGACCTCGAGAGTGGGGTGCGCGTGGGCCTGTTGCGGGCGGTGCTCTCCGATGGGCCTCCGGATGCAGCCGATGCCGCACGGCTCGAGACCGAGGCCGAAGGGGACGACACCTGGTGGGTTCCAGCCGCCCGCCTGCACTTGCTGGTGTCGGTCGACCGGGAACGGCAGGCGCGCGCGTCGTTGTCCGAGCCCGAGCTGCCCTACGTCTTTCCGGGCGAGCTGCACCCGCGGTCGGTCGACATCCTGGCGGGTGGAGACCGCGTGCTCACCGCGCTGCACGTGGACTGGCTGCGCAAGGTCAGTCGATGGGTGGGCGATGCTGCGGTGGCCGACGCCCGAGCGGTCGGGTTCTGGTTCTGGCCCCACCTGCGGTACCTGTCGGGCGGTCAGCTCAAGAAGCCGTTCGCCCGCCTCCTGCGCACCCGCCGCCTGCCCATCGGAGCCTACGGGATGGCCGTGGCCTACCACCACCGCATCGGACAGCCCTGGGACACCCTCCTGGCCAGCCTGTCCCCCGAAGACCGCTTCGTGGCCGCCGTGGCCATCGCGAGCGACCGACCTGACGCCGGCACGCTCATCTAGCCGGTGAGCTTGACCGTGACCTGGCCGTTGCGGTCTTGGTCCATCGCGCTGCGTCCACCCACGGAGCGCCACGCGTCCAGCACCGAGCTTCGAATCTCTTGCGCGGCGCCGCCCGCCACCTTGATGCGGTCGGGCTTGAGGTCGGACCACGCCAGCGCCTGGTAGACCAGGGCATCCCGCCGGCCACGCAGGTAGCCGGGGATGAAGCCGGCCGGGAAGAGGCCCAGCTGGGCGAGGTCTTCGTGGATGGCGGCCGTGTGGGAGATGTCGCCCGGCAGGAAGACGGTGATGTGGGCGATGTGCCCGCCGATGAGCCACCGGCAGGTCTCCGCCAGCTTGTCGATCAAGTCGCGGCCCACGCGGGTGACGTGGATCTGGGCCAGCCGACGCGAGCCCGACCACGTGGCGCACAGCTCGCTTTCTCGCGGAAGCACCGCTGTGGAGGGCGGACGGACTCTGCGCTCGTTGATTCCCGAGACCGCCTTGTCGAACCATTCCATGGCGGGCGGCTGGACGAGGGCCCGGGTCTCGGTCGCGGGGTGGACGGGCACCCAGTGCAGCACGGTGGACAGGGGCTCCCGCTCGGTGGGGTCGTCGCTGTCGTAGGACACCCAGCGGGGGATGCTTCCGAGGAGCAGAGCCACGGGCTGGCCCCCCATGGTGAGGGCACCCCGCTGGCTGAAGGTGTGGTGCGTCACGCAGCGCATGATGGCCCCACGAACGCCGGTCTGCCAGGCGAGCTGAGACAAGGCCAGCGCCATCGACACCTGCACGCCCTTCGAGCGATGGTCGGGATGGACGATGCTGAGGCCACATTCGCGGACATTGTCGGCACTGACCTGCCCGCCTTCCGTCTCGACGTCGAAGTGGGGCCGGATGAGGGCGAGGTGTCCGATGACCTGCCCGTGCTCGACCGCCACGAGGCTGGTGATGTCGCCCAGGGCGTTGAGCTCGAGCATCCGGTCCGGGTCGTACAACCAGTCTCGGTGGAACGTAAGGCCGTAGGTCGCGTAGACCAGATCGACCAGCGAGCGGGCGTGGTCACGGCGCTCGAGACGAACCAGGTCCATGGGGTGTGCTCCGGGGGCTCACTCCAGCGAACGGATCCACACGCTCTGTCCTCAAGAGCTGGATCTGCATCTGCCTCGTTCGTGGCACATCCTGGCGCCTACGAGCCGGGATGGAGGCAGCGTGTGACCCATGGGCCAGCGTGGGTGGTGGGCCTGATGTGGTCGGGGATCGTGCCGGTGCGACAGGCGGTGGTGGCGTTGCGGCAGCGTTCGGCGAACGGGCACCCCGGAGGTGGGTCGATGACCGGTGGGGCGCCGGGGCCTGCGGGAAGGGGGGCGCTGGTGTGGGCCGCGGCTGCGACCAGGAGCTGGGTGTAGGGGTGCTGTGGGCTGGACAGGACCGACTCGGCAGGACCCTGTTCCATGACCTGGCCGGCGTAGAGCACCACGATGCGGTCGGCGATCCAGCGCGCTGCAGCGAGGTCGTGGGTGATGAGCAACACGCCGAGGCCCCGCGCTTCGAGGAGGCGCCGGAGCAGGAGCAGCACCTCCATGCGCACCGACACATCGAGTGAGGCGGTGGGTTCGTCGGCGACCAGCACATCGGGCCGAGGCGCGAGGGCGCGTGCGATGGCCACCCTCTGGCGCTGACCGCCGGAGAGCGCGTGTGGCTTGCGGTCGAGGAAGGCATCGCCCGGCGCCAGGCCTGCGGACTCGAGGAGGGCGGCAGCGGTGGAGCGGAGGTGGGTGCCCCCGTGGCCGTGGAGGGTCAGAGGGCGGGCCAGGTGGTGGTAGATGGTGTGGACGGGGTTGAGCGAGGCGTAGGGGTCCTGGAAGATCATCTGGACGCGAGACCGGGTGGCCTTGTCTGCGCGAAGGTGACGCGTGACAGGCAGTTCCCGTCCATCGAGTGCCACCGTCCCGGACCGCGCCTGGAGCAGCCGGGCCACCACTCTGCCGATGGTGGACTTGCCGCTGCCCGACTCGCCCACCAGAGCCACCACCTCGCCCCGGTGCAGGTCGAAGGACACCCGGTGGGCTGCCCGGAGGATGCGCGGCCGGAAGCCACCCCCACGGGTGAACTGGACGGTGAGGTCGGTGACGCGGAGCAGAGGGGCGGTCATGGGCGCTCCCCGGCCACCCTGTGACAGGCCACGTGGTGGTGGTCGGTCAGAGCGCGGAGTGCTTGCGGTTCTTCACACTTCGGGGAGGCGTGCGTGCACCGGGGAGCGAACGCGCAGCCAGGGGTGGTCTGGCCGGCTCGGGGGGCCACGCCAGCGATGGGGACGGCTGTGCGGTCTTCCCCGAGCTTGGGAGGGAGCGCGCCCAGCAGGCCCACGGTGTAGGGATGGCTCGACGGTCCGCCCAGTGCGCGTGCCGGGGCCACCTCCACCACGCGCCCGGCGTAGAGCACGGCGATGCGGTCGGCGAAGGTGAGCAGCAGGGAGATGTCGTGGGTGATGAACACGGCTGCGAAGCCTCGTTCGGCCTGCAAGGCGCGGATGCGGTCGAGGATGTCGCGCTCCACCACCACATCCAGCGCGGTGGTGGGCTCGTCGAAGACCACCAGCCGAGGCTCGAGGAGGAGCGCCAGGGCGATGGCCACCCGCTGTCGCATGCCCCCGGAGAGCATGTGGGGATGGGCGGTCAGGGTGTCCGGGAGGAGGTCGACGAGGGCCATGGCGTCGATGGCGCGGCGTCGGCGGTCGGCTGCGTCGGTGATGCCGTGGGCGAGGAGGGTGTCGTCGACGTGGGCGCCGATGGTGAGCATTGGATTCAGGGCGTTCAGAGCGTTCTGGGGGACCAGCGAGACCGTGTTCCACCACATGCGACGGAGGCCGGCGGCGTCGAGGTCGAAGAGGGACTGTCCGTCGAGGATGACGTCACCGCCGGTGATCACCGCGGGTCGACCGAGCATCCGCAGGGCACCTTGGACCAACGTGGACTTGCCGCTGCCCGACTCGCCCACCAGCCCCAGCACCTCGCCCGCCGACACCCGGAGCGACGCCCCGTGGAGCACTGCGGTGGAGCCATAGGCCACCTGCAGGTCTTGGATGTGGAGCACCACGTCGTTCATGGGGACCGCCGTACGGGTGTGGGCTGGGGACCGGGGGCGCCGGTGCCGGCTCCGGCCGCGAGGGCAGGGTTGGTGACTCCGTCGAGGCCGAAGTTGAGCAGTGCGAGGGCGAAGCCGGTGAGGGCGATGGCGGCGCCGGTGGGCACGAAGGTCCACCAGGAGCCCGTGAGCAACGCGCTGTCGTTGGTGGCCCAGTACAGGTTGGTGCCCCAGGTGATGGCGCTCAGGTCGCCCAGGCCGAGAAACTCGAGGCCCACTTGTGCGCCAATGGCGTATGTGGTGGCGCCGATGACCGCCCCTCCCAGCAGCGAGGCCATGTTGGGGAGGATCTCGACGACCAGCACCCGCAGTGGGGACTCGCCGGCCACGATGGCGGCGTCGACGAAGTCTCGCTTGCGGAGGGAGAGGACCTGGCTGCGGACCACCCGGGCATTCCAGGCCCAGCCGGTCACGACGAGCACGGCAGCCATCGAGCCCGGTCCGGCCGGGAGGTAGGCCGCGAGCACCACCATCAGCGGCAGCCCCGGAAGTACGAGTGACACGTTGATGAGCAAGGACAGCAGCTCATCCACCTTGCCGCCGAAGTACCCGGCCAGCCCACCGACCACGGAGCCGATGGCCACCACGAGCAGCCCCACCAGCACCCCGAGGCCCAGGGTGGTGCGGGCGCCCACGACGGTCTGTGCGAGGACGTCCTGGCCCTGTCCGGTGGTGCCCAGGAGGTGGTCCATCGAGGGGGGAGAGAGGGGCCGCGCGACGAAGGCGTCGGGGTCGGCCACCAGGAACGGCCCCACCAAAGCCACCGCCAGCATCGCCCCGAACACGACCAGACCCGCGCGTGCTTGCGGGTTCTCCCAGAGCGCCCGCATCATCGTCGGGTCCGTGGGTCGAGGGCGAGGGTGAGCACGTCGACGCCGAAGTTGGCGGCGAGCACGGCCAGCGAGATGGTGAGGAAGAGGCCCTGCAGGAGGGGGTAGTCCTGGCCCCGCACCGCTTGGAGGAGGAGGTAGCCCTGGCCCGGGTAGCCGAAGACGATCTCGGTGAGCAGTGCGCCGGACAGCACGAAGCCGATGGCCATGCCGAAGCTCGTGAGGCTGGGCAGCATGGCGTTGCGGACGGCGTAGTGCCACAGGATGCGATGGGGGGGCAGCCCGCGGATGTGGGCGTAGCGGACGGCGTCGGTGTCGAGCACGCCCACCATCGTGTTGCGCATGGTGAGCAGCCAGCCGCCGAGCGAGGCCAGCACCATCGTGCCCGCCGGAAGCACCGCGTGCTGGGTCATGCTCACCAAGAAGGCGAGGCTCCAGCCGGGGGAGACGTCGACGCCGTATGCGTGCCGGACGGGGAACCAGCCGAGCTGGAAGCCCAGGGCCCACACGGCCACCATCGCGAGCCAGAAGTAGGGAAACGCGCCGATGAGTGCGAGGAGCGGCGGGCCGATGCGGTCGAGCCAGCCGCCCCGTCGCCACGCGGCCCATGCGCCCAGGGCCGAGCCCACCAAGAAGGCCACCACGACGGACACGCCGGCGAGGAACACGGTCCACAGCAGCCCGGTTCCGATGACTTCAGTGACCGGTGCCGGGAAGTACACGAGCGATGTGCCCAGCTCACCCTGTGCGGTGTGCAGCAGGTACTGGAAGTACTGGGACCAGATGGGGGTGTCGGACACGCCGAAGGCGGTGCGCATGGCGTCGAGGGCGGCCGGGTCGAGCGAGCCTTGGAAGCGCGCGAAGATGGCTTGGGCGGGGTCGCCGGGCATCAGGCGAGGCACCACGAAGTTGAGGGTGAGGGCGGCCCAGGTGGCCAGAGCGTAGAAGCCCAGCCGGCGCAGGAGGGTGGGGAGGAGGCCGGTCATGGGGCGGCCTCGGTGTCGCGCCACTGCAGGTGTGTGAGAACCAGCAGTGGCTCGGGGAAGGCGTTGGGCGACAGCCGTGCGTAGGGGTTGGCTTCGCTCGGAAAGCCCGTCACCCAGCGTGTGTTGGCTTCGCCCCAGGAGGCGCTTGGGAAGAGGGGCAGGGCGGGGGCCTCTTCGAGGAAGACCGCCTGAAGGGCGTGGGCGAGGCGCAGATGCTCGGCGCGGTCGGTGGTGCGCTCGAAGGCGTCGAGGAGGGCGCGTGCGCGGGGGCTGGCGTGGCGTCCCCAGTTGCCGGCGGCGGGCTGGCCGATGGGCTCGACGCCGTCGGGGTCCATCAGTGTGCGGTACATCCGGTAGGGCGTGGGGCCGGAGGCCGCCCAGCCGAGGGACAGCGAGAACTCGCCGCGCGCCACGGCATCGAACCAGGCGGTGAAGTCGCGACCTTGGACCCGGACGTCGATGCCGATGGCCCGGAGGTCGCGGGCGATGACCCTCGCGGCCCGCACCCAGTCCGACCACCCGGCCGGTATGGTGAGCTCGATGGTCAGGGGGGTGCCGTCCGGGTTCTGGCGCAGTCCGTCAGCGCCGCGAGGGAAGCCGGCGTCGTCGAGCATCTGTTCTGCGCGCGCGGGGTCGTGGCGGACCCAGCTCGATGCCTCGGGCACCGGGTCGATGCGCCACTCGGCGTAGCCATCGGAAAGGCCTGTGGGATGGGCGGGCACGGTGTAGTCGTACATGGCCACCTGGACGACCTTCTCGCGGTCGATGGCCAGGCTGATGGCCTTGCGGACCGACGGCTGGTCGAGGGGGGCCACCGTGGTGTTGGGGTAGAGGAACACGGTGTCGCCGACGATGGGAAACCAGGCGTGGTGGTTGTCTGGGTCGCGGCCGATGAAGGAGCGCTCCACCGCCGGAACGAACGCACCGGCCCAGTCGATGTCGCCTTGCGCGAGGGCTAGCGTGATCTGGTCGTTGGACGAAAAGGCGGGGAAGCGCAGCCTCTCGACGCCTGTGGGGCCGGAACGGTGGTGGGGGTTGCGGCCGAGCTCGAAGACCTGGCTCTCGAAGCGGACCACCTCGGTAAAGGGGCCGGACGCCACGGGGTCGGGGTTGGTGAAGGTGACGGGGTCTTCCACCTTGGACCACACATGCTCGGGCACAATCGGTGTGTGGCCCACCTCGAGCAGGCCGGGGGAGAAGGGCTCCTTGAAGCGAAACGTGACCGTGTGTGTGTCGGGGGCGTCCACCGCTGCCAGCAGCTTCCACACCCCGCCCTGGTCGAGCGCCTTGTGGGCCTGGATGAGCGAGAAGGTGAACGCGACATCCTGCGCGGTGAGGGGCGTTCCGTCGGACCACAACACATCGGGGCGGAGGCGGAACGTGAGCTGCTCGGCGGGCACATCCCAGCGAAACGACTCGGCCAGCCACGGGGTGTAGTCGCCGGTCATGGGGCTGTAGATGAGGAGGGGCTCATGCACCCCCGCCGCGGAAGGCCACCGCGAGCTGCCCACCGGCAGGAAGGGGTTGAAGTTGCGCAGCCACGCGCTCTGCTGCTCCTGGACCACCACCATCACGCCTTCGGGGCGGTCGTGGCTGGGGGGCGCACAGGCGAGGCCGGCGGCCACCACCAGCGAGAACACCGCGTGCTGCGATGTTGTCGGGTGGTTCACCGGGCGCGCTCGAACACGCGGACGTAGTCGACCACCATGTCGGCGGGCAGCGGGGTGTCGGCATCGGGGGGCTCGACGAAGTGCCCACCCACGGCCACGTTCAGGATGATGAAGAAGGGGTCATCGAAGGCCCAGGCCGTCCCGCCGGGGATGTCGCCGAGGCGGACGGTGTGCACGCGTCGGCCGTCGATCCACCACACGATGTGGTGGGGGTCGATGTCGACGGCGTAGACGTGGAAGTCCTCGGATGCGGTGGCGTCGGGGAGGACGGTGGTGGTGCCCACGCCGTCGCCGCCGGAGTAGCCGGGGCCGTGCACGGTGGTGAGGACGGTGTGGGGCTGGGAGCCGCGCACTTCGAGGATGTCGATCTCGCCGCATGTGGGCCAGCCCACCTCGTCGAAGTCGGCGCCCAGCAGCCAGAAGGCCGGCCAGATGCCCTTGCCTTCCGGCACCTTGATGCGGGCCTCGATGCGCGCGGGCCCATGCTCCACGGTGTCGCGGGTGGTGAGGCGGGCGGACGTGTAGGCGTTGCCTTCGTAGTCCTCGCGCTGTGCTCGGATGACGAGGTGGCCGTCGCCGTCGAGGAAGGCGTTGTCGATGCGGTCGGTGTTGTGTTCGAGCTGGTTGTTTCCCCAGCCGTCGCCCCCCACGTCGGGCACCCAGTGGGAGCCGGGGGCGCTGCCGGCCGCCCCGTCGAATTCGTCGGCCCACACCTGAACCCAACCGTTGGAGGTGGTGGTGCCGGAGTCTCGTGCCTTGGCACAACCCAACATGGAACATGCAATGCCTGTGAGCAGGACGACGCGCATCAGTCCTCCAAGACCGTGAAGTAGAGGTCGTCGATGAGCACGCCGGTGCCGTCGGGAGCGCCTTCGCCAACCAGCAACAGCGGAACGGTGACGCTGGTGAGGTCGGTGCCTGCGGTGGCGAAGGACTGCAGGGGGATGTCGAAGCTCTGCCAGGTGCCGTCGGCGGTGAACCCGAGGTCTGCGAGCGACACCCGGCCCTCGGTGCCGCTGCCGGTCATGCCGATGGACCAGGTGGCCAGCTCAGCGTCTCGGGTCTTCAGTGCGAGGTGCAGAGTCGTCCATGCAGAGAGGTCGGTGCCCTGGTCCCAGTGCACGCCACCTCCCCACCAGGCATTGCCCGTTGGCTCGAGGCTGTCGGACACGTAGCCTTCCACCCGGTCGTCGGAAACAGCCAGGTCGAAGGTGTTTTCGTAGATGTAGAAGTGGGTTGTGAGGTCGTCGATCGGGATCTGGTCGCTCGACTCGCCTTCATAGAAGATGCCGATGTCGAGACGCTGGTCGCCTTCTTCGTAGGGGTCGGCGGCGTAGAAGTCGGGGTCTTCGGCGGTGGGGTCCCACTCCCCGGGCTCCGGGTACACCAGCTCGGGCGCCTCGGGTCGACAGCCCACGAGGACCACCATGTACAGCAGGCGCTTCATGGTCACTCCTCGCCTTCGGTGGGGTCGGTGGGGTCGGCGGGGACTGCACCGAGGGCGATGAGGGCGGCCTCGGCGAGGGGGGCGATGGGGTACGCCACGGTGCCGGTGGCGTCGTAGGTGACCGAGTCGGGGAAGCTGTGGAACACCTCCTCGTACCCGCGCACGGCGAGGGTCCACACCAGGTAGAGGTCGTCGTCGTCGACGCGTCCGCCTTCATACAGTTCCTGCATACACGCCGCGGTGTAGAGCTGGTGTTCGCCGGTGGGTTGGATGGCGAGGGCGGTGGCCCAGCTGTACACGGCTCGGTCGCAGCCGCTGGCTTGGAGGTCCCACTTGAGGTCGGAGTTGGGGTCGAGGGAGTCGGCGAAGGGGTTGTCGGGGTCGTCGAGGATGCTGGTGTCGGGGTGGACGCCCACGTCTTGGGAGATAGGGTCGAAGCGAAGGTCGCGGAGGTCTTCGCCCACGCGCCACTCGCCTGCTTCGGGTGCGCATGCAGAGAGGAGGGGAAGCCACAGCCAGGCGGATGTCAGACGGCGCATGGTCGGCTCACATCTGGAAGGTGAGGTAGGAGAAGAGCTCGAGCTGGTGGCCGTCGTTGCCGAGGAGCTCGACGTTGTTGCTGTGTTCGTCGAGCGTTCGGTACTTGAAGCGGGCGCCCATGCGGGTGCCGTGGTCTTCGAGGGCGAAGCCACGCACACCGGTCGAGAGGTCGATGAGGGACTGGAACGGGAACGTGAGGTTGAAGGTACGGTGGTAGTCGTACGGTCCCCAGTCGTTCCAGCGCACGGCCGTCTTCAGGGCGGTGGTCTTCCAGTACCAGTCGGCGGTCACGGCCTGACGGTCGATGAGACGGTCGTCGTCGCCAGTGGACTGCTCTCGACCGTACATGGCGCCCACCTGCACCCGGTGGTGGCCCGACACACGCGACAAGGCGGTCAGCTCGGCGGTCCAGACGTCGGCGGCGGGTGGTGCATTGGCGAAGGCGAAGAGCTCTCCGGTCTCCGAGAAGCCGAAGTGGGCATCGCGGCTGGTGGGCTGGTGCCGGTACACGAGGTTGAGGGCCATCGCGAGGGGGGCATCTTCGTGCAGTGGGTTGTCCCAGGCCCAGAACCAGGTGCCGGGGGTTGGGTCCCACACGAACATCAGCTCGCCGGCGATGGTCTCGCGGTTGCCCAACACAGCGAAGGGGTCGTCGATGGTGTTGCGTGCCTGCGTGCCGGCGTAGTACCAGCCAGTGGTGGGGTTCCAGGTGCTCTCGATGGTGGGGAGCGGCGCGACGAAGGGCTTCTGGTACAGGAAGTTGGGGGCCACCTGCAGCGAGCCGATGTCGATGGCCACGCCGGTGAGCAGCTGGGTGCCGTTGCCTTGGCCGCCGTCTTTGAGGGTCCAGCCTGTGTAGGTGATGGTCTGGTCGGGGCCGCCGTCGGCCACGAGGCCGCGATAGGCCGCCTGCAGATACGCGTGGACCGGCCCTGGTTCCCACATCAGCTTGGCTTTGGTGCCGAGGGTGTCCACCCACTGGATGTGGTCTTCGTACAGGTGTACGCCGGAGTCCAGGTAGGTTGGATCGGTCGATGCAGGGCGCGGGTCGACAAAGGACATGCCGAGACGGTCGGTGCCCGCCATGATGCCGCCCAGGTCGAGGTGGACGTCGCCGAGGTTGCGCTCGATGTGTAGGGTGCTCTTGCGGGTGACGAGCTGGGGGATGGCTCGGTTCTCGGCGGCTGCGCCCTGCTGGGTGATGTCTTCTTGGTGCACGAGCGTGATGCGCGACTTGCCCAGGTCGAAGCCGTAGCGACCGAAGACTGCGGGGTTGGCGCCCCAGAACACCTGTGGACCGCCCGCGATGGCCAGCCCGTCGAGGGAGCCCTTGCCCTCGAGCTCGACCCCGATGGGCACGGCGGCGTCGTAGATGTCGATGTTCTCGCCGTAATAGGCCTCGCGGTACAAGCCGAAGAAGTCGCCTTCGTCGCCCCAGTGGTAGTGGCCGACCCGGTAGTACGCGTGCATCGAGAACAGCTGGTGTTCCCAGCGCCCCTCCGCCTGGTATAGCCGCACCCGCTCGCTGGCCTGGTCGAGGGCCAGGGCGTCGGCGTCGGACTCGTCTTCCGGGGTGAGGGGGTCGTCTTCGACCGCGATGAGCTTTCCGGCACGGGACGCGTAGGTGAGGGGGTCGATGGGGTTCTGGGCGACGTTGCCCAACACATTGACCTCGGCCCGCACGTCGAGGGTCTCGTTGGGGGTGGCGCCGAAGTCGACGTACAGGGACTGGCCGTGGTCGAAGTCGAGGCGTTGCTTGCCCTGGCCGGTGCGGGCGCTGTCTTCGGTGGTGGTGCCGTTCAGGTCGAGTCGGACACCTCGGACGAAGGCCTTGGTGCGGTCGTTGGCTTGGGCGGCGTCGACGCTCGTTCGGTAGGTGAGCAGCCCCTGGCCGGGGTCGATGGACATGAAGTGGGCGTCGATGGTGGCTTGGTCGGTGGACCCGGCGTAGGGGTCGAGTCGCCACACGTCTTGGAGAACGTAGTAGGCCGGGCGGGGGTAGACGTAGAAGTGGCCGCGGGCATCGGCGCGGCCCTTGGCGGTGATGCCGAACCACTCCTCGTTCATGTTGTTGCGACCCTCGACGAAGTCCTCGCCGTAGCCGGCATTGGGCCAGCTGGCGGTGGGGTCGTGGATGTCGAGGTTTTCGGTCTGTTTGTGCTTCCACCAGCCGTCTGACCACTGGAACTGGTAGCCGCCGATGGCGTTGCCTACACCCTGACCATGGGTGTTTTCGTAGATGTCTTCCCACTGGTCGCGGACATAGCGGGCCTGGGTGACCGGGTCTTCGCGCATGCGGCGGGCGTCGAAGGCATCGGCGCCAAACTCGCTGTAGAAGATGGGGACGCCGAGGGACGTCTCCACCCGTTCGTAGAGGTCGCGTGCGCTGGCTCCGCGGTACACGTTGGTGCCGAAGAGGTCCATCTGGCCGGCGTGTTCGGCCACGAGGTCGAGGTATTGGAGGTCGCCGTTGCAGATGGAGACCGGGATGCCCGGCGCTGCGGCATGGATGGCGTCGATGCCCTCGCCAAACAGCGTGTAGAGGTGGACGGCCCTTGCCTTGCCTTGGTCTTCGGGGGGGAGGGCTTCGATCTCGAAGCTGGACCAATGCAAGCCGTAGTTGTTTTCGTTGCCCAGCATGAACATGAGCACGCCGGGAACGTTGGCGAAGCGCCTGGCCGAGGCGGTGGTCTGGTCGAGGATGACCTTGCGGTGGGTTGGGTTGGAATAGTCGACCACGGGCACCCACCGGCCGTCGACGTCGATGCCGTACCGACCGAAGAGTGGGTTGACCATGGTGTAGATGCCGTAGTTCTCGTAGATCCACGTCACCCACTTGGGCGGGATGTCGTCGTACTGACGGATCGAGTTGACGCCCAGCTCGCGCAGCATGGCCATCTCGCGATGGAGCACTTGCTCGATGAACGCATCGGACCGGGCCCACAGGGAGTACCGATAGTTTTCCCCGATGGGCATGTAGCCCCAGTTCATCCCGCGGATGAAGAAGGGCTCGCCATTGACCAGGAGGCGCTGGCCCTCCGCGTCTTGCTGGACCGAGATGCCCGTTCCGGCAGGGGAGACTGCCGGGGCGGGCCATGGGCTCGCGGCGAGTGCCGCGCTGACGAGGAGGAGGGAGCCGAGCACGTCTATTCGGTGACCTCGTAGAAGAGGAGGTCGTCGAAGTAGACGCCGCCGGCTTCGTAGCAGTCGCCTTCAGCTTCATCGACGCAGTGCCAGAAGCTCATGCCGGCCTGCACCTTGGTGGCGCCCGCAGGGACGGTGCCGCTGACGGTGAGCGCGGTCCAGGTGTCCGGCGTGGACGCAGCGTCGATGACGTTGGACTCTTCGAGGCCGTAGAAGTTGTAGGAGTCGTCGAAGTACTTGAACCACAAGCTGGCATGCGACTGGGTGCCGTCGAATGCATCGTTCGAATACATGAAGGCGTAGCCTTCGAGCATGTACTGCTGACCTTCGGTGGCCTCGAATTCCTGGTAGACGGGCGTTTCGTTGGCCCAGCCGGTGAACTGGCCGTAGATCTTGAGGCTGTTGGTGCCCTCATAGGCCGTAAAGGTGGCGGCATCGGGGTACATGCCGTCGCCGGTGGCCAGGACCGCCCAGTTGATGAGCTCGGGGGGGTAGAGCAGCCAGTCGGTGGGCAGCGCGGAGCCGTCGTAGGTCTCGAAGCCGGCGTTGGCGAGCAGGTTCACGGGGTCGGCGTCGGTGTCTGCATCGGTGTCTGCGTCTGTGTCGGCGTCTGTGTCGGCGTCTGTGTCTGCGTCTGTGTCTGCATCGGTGTCGGCGTCGGTGTCTGCATCGGTGTCGGCGTCGGTGTCTGCATCGGTGTCGGCGTCGGCCTCTTCCGAGCCGTCGGTGGTGGTTCCAGACGAGCTGGCCTCGGTGTCTTTGTCGCCACAGGCCGCGAGGCCGAGGGTCAGGAGACCGAGCGTGAAGGGTGCAACCAATCGAGTTCGCGACATGTTCGCCTCCATCAGGCGGGTTCAGGCGTGTAGACGCCAGGGCGTGGTGGTGGCGGTGGAAGGGCCGCCGAGGAGTGTGGATGCGGGGTCGGACAAGGCGGCCTGGAGGACCAGGGTGGCGGCGCCGAGGGCGATGGGCTCGCCGGGCAGGGCGCTCACCACCACGCGAGACTCCATGACCGAGCTCCAGAGGGCGCGGGAGGCCATGGCCTCGCGGAGGGGCTCGAGCAGCAGCTCGCCGGCTTGGGTGAGGCGGCCGCCGAGGATGACCCGACCGGGGTTGATCAGGTTGAGGAGGTTGGCGATGGCGATGCCGAGCCAGTGCCCGGTGCGTCCGATGAGCGCGCGTGCGGTGGGGTCGCCCCCTCTGGCGGCTGTGATGAGGCCGGAGAGGGTGGGCTCGGTGGCCCAGCCGGGCGCGATGTCGAGCTGTGCGCCGTGCTCGCGGGCGCGCTCGAGGAGGGACTGGGTGCCGACCAGGGCTTCGAGACAGCCCTTCAGACCACATCGGCAGCGGGGGCCGCTGGGGTCGATGGCGGTGTGGCCGATCTCCCCTGCGATGCCACCTGCGCCTCGGTAGATGTCGCCGTTGATGATGACGCCCGAGCCCACGCCGGTGGCCACCTTGATGTAGGCGAAGTGGGACAGGCCCCGACCCGCACCCCACCAGTGCTCGGACAGCGCGCCCAGGTTGGCGTCGTTGTCCATGAGCGTGGGGCAGCCGAGGCGCTCTTGCACCCACCGGCCGACGTCGATGCGTGCCCACAGCGGGAAGAGGTCGGGGGACAGGAAGCCGGGACGGTCGTGGAGGATGGGCGACGGCACGGCCAGGCCCACACCGAGGAGCGGTGCGGTGGCGGTGTCCCGCAGGGTGTCGAGCACCTCGCCGAGGTGGTGGAGGGTGCCCTCGGGGTCGCCCTGGACGTTGTGTTCGATGCGCTCGATGTGCTGGACATGGCCACGGAGGTCGGTGCGGACGGCCGAGATGTGGCTGGCCCCGAGCTCGACACCGAGCAGGCAGCGGCCGGTGTCGTGGAAGCGAAGGACGCGTGCGGGACGGCCCCCCCGGGAGGCGCGGGTGTTGCCCTCGACCACCAGGCCCGACTCCAGGAGCTCGGCTGCGATGGCGGACACGGTGGCCCGGCTCAGGCCGCTGCGACGGGCGAGATCGATGCGTGCTGCGCCGTCTTCGGCCTCCCACAGTGCCCGGAAGATGAGCGCGGTGTTGTGGACGCGGAGGTCGTCGCGGCGAACGGGCGCGCTCTGGGAGCCACTTTGTTTGGTCGGTGAATAAACAAACATGCGGCGAGTGTGACGGTCGCGTCGCGATGTGTCAACGGGTGGATGCGCAAAAAGTGTAGGCGGATCCCGTTGGATGTCGAGAAGGACGACGCCCCGGCGCTCTTGCGAGGCCGGGGCGCAGCTGGGAGGCCGTTGGGGGCCGAGCGGTCAGCGACGACCCTTGCCAAGCAGCCGGTTGCGGGCCCGGTTGAGCTGGCTGATCTGCTTCCACTTGCGCTGCTCGGCGAGCTGGGCCGAGCGGTCGGTGCGCCGTTCCTCGTAGGCGGCTTCCCGCTGCAGCTTGTGCCAGGCCGCCAGGCGGTCGGCGGAGAGCGTGCCGTCCTCCACCGCGGCGTCCAGCGCACAGCCCACGTCTCCCTGGTGTCCGCAGTCTCGGAATTGGCAGTCTCCCAGGAGCGCTTCGACATCGGCGAAGACGGCGTCAAGGCCGCCGGAGTCGACGAGGCCTACCTCCCGGACGCCGGGGTTGTCGATGAGCAGGCCGCCGCCGGGAAGACGAAAGAGCGAGCGCGACGTGGTGGTGTGCCGGCCCTTGTCGTCGGCTTCGCGGACGCCGCCGGTGTCTTGGGCTTCGATGCCGAGCAGGGCGTTGAGGAGGGTGGACTTGCCGACGCCGGAGGAGCCGAGCAGCGAGGCCGTGAGGCCAGGGCGGTCGGACAGGCGGGCGGCCAGCTCCGTGACCCCCACGTTGTGGAGGGCGGACACGGGGGCCACATCGACGTCGCCCAGGACCTCGAACGCCGAGCGGGCGCGGGCGACCTGGTCGGTGCGGTCGGGGTCGGACTTGGTGAGAACGACCAGTGCGTCGACCTCCGCCTCGTGGCAGATGGCGAGCCACCGCTCCACCCGCCGGACGCTGAAGTCACCCCCGAGGGCCGTGCAGATGAGGGCCAGGTCGACGTTGGCCGCGACGGGCTGGGAGCCGCCGGCGGGGTCGCGCCTGCGCAGGCAGCTCCTGCGAGTGAGGCGCTCGAGGGCGATGGGTGGATCGGAGGCCCGGTCGACCACCAGCCAGTCGCCGACCACCACGGGGTCGGCGGGGTCGCAGAAGCGGGCGGGGAGCAGGACGGGAATGCTGGCGCCGGGGCCCACGAGCACCCGGCCACGGTTGCGGCTGATGAACGAGACCCGAGCGGGGAGGGTGGTGGCGCCGGGGTCGAAGGCACCCATGAGGGCGTCGCCTTCGAGCTGAGCGATGAAGTGTTGGGTGAGGCCGAGAGAGATGAGTTCGGACAATTTGGGTCACCAGGGTCGGGCCGGACAGACCAGCCCAGAAGCCCTGCGCAGCGGCAGGGTCACAAGCAAGGGGCACCACCAGAAGGCAGCGCATTCGGAGCGGGTGGGGGACCAACCCCCGGTCCGACCTCGGGGTGTTCGGTGACGCTGCGCCTGCCCGCGATGCGGAGCAGGAATGGCAGGTCAGCCGGCCACCAGGGAGGTGGACCGAGCATGCACAGTCGTTGTCATGGGACCTCCCTGTGGGTGTGGGTTCACGCCAACGGTAGCGGCCTGTGTGCCGACCCGCAAGCCATCAAGTGGACCGCTCGCCCACAAGGACGTCCCAGCGGAACCCACTCAGCGCGAGGGCGATGAGGGCCCAGCTGTAGGTGAGGTCGGGCACCATGCCGAGCCACAGGATGAGCTCGGTGTAGCCCTCGGCGGCCACCATCCGCGCATGCACGCCGAGAGCGACGTCGCACGCGTAGAAGAGGAGCAGTCCACAGGCGATGAGCCACTGGTTGACCTTCGGAAAGTCGGCGGGGTCGGCGCGGACCATGGTGCCCAGGGCAGCCCACAAGCTGACGCTCAAGACGCCCACGTAGGCGATGTCGATGGCCGGCTTCATGACGGACCATGCGAGGGCCAGGACGGTGGCGCTCACGGCCACCACGCCGGCCCCGGTGAGCACGAGGCCCCGCTTCACACCGGGCCGGGCGAGGTCGTCGCGGATGCCGGTGAGGTGCCGGAGGGTGAGAACGACGTGGCACGCGAGGAAAGCGCCCACGCCCACCAGGAAGAACCAGGCCGGATGCCCCTCGCGGAAGATGAGGAAGGCGTCGCCCAGGACCGCGAGGGCCATGGCGCTGGTGAGGAAGTGGTCGTCGCGGGCACGGAGCCGCACCGATGGCACCACCTGCATCACGAGCACGAGGCACAGCAGGCTGCGGAGCATGCGCAGGACTGCCGAGCCCTGGACGAGGAGTCGGGGCCAGTCGGTAAAGGGGGTGCCCCCGTACGCGGCCATCCAGGCACGGACGGCGTCCATCGCGGTGAAGGCACCGGCCAGGAACATCAGCACGGCGAGGAGGCCGAGCACGCGACCGCGCACGGTGGAGGGAGAGGCTGCCACGGGCTCGGCTCCGGGGAGTGGGGGGCCGAGTCTACCAGGGCTTCCGCCTACTCCAGCTGGCCCTCGAAGAACCAGTCTTCGCCGTCCAGCTCGGAGGCGCCCGCTTCCTGCCAGCCGTCGCCGAGGTCGGTGTAGAGGCGCTCGCCTGCGCCTCCGGCCTTCACCGTGGCCCCGGCCAGGTCGGTCCACCCGCGTCCTGCACAGGCGGTCTCGTCGCCCTCGGAGAAGTCGAGCTCACCGACCTGGAGGGCATACGCAAAGCTGCACTCGGAGCAGTCCGTTGCGGCAGTGGCGCCGGCGAGCACGTACTCCACCTCGCACACCAGACCATCGTCGTCGGTGGCCAGGTAGAAGCCGATGGCCCCGCCGTCGATGCCGTCGTCGGTCAGGAAGGCCTCGCCCCAGAAGACGGCTCCGGGCGTGAAGTCCGCCTCGTCGTCGTCGTCGTCGTCGTCGTCGTCTCCGTCGTCATCGTCTCCGTCGCCGAGGTCGGGCAGCAGCCACCAGGCCGTGTCGTCGTTTCCGCCAGGGTGCTTGCCGGCACACCCCACTGCCAGGAGCACAATCCAACTCAAGCGTGTCGTCCACATGTCTACCTCTCGGGGTTGAAAGCTGCCTACACGGGCTCGGGCAGGCCGCCGGTCACGTCGATGCGGTCGCCCTGCCGGCTCTGGAGGGTGTGCTCGCCCACGTGGTCGACCGGCACGCCCATCGCGTTGACCACATCGGTGAGCAGGTGTTGGTGGGGCAGGCCGCTCATGGTCAGCCCGTCCGATGCGCTGAGCATCTCCACCGGTGTGCTGCCGGCAGGCCAGTGTAGGTAGCGGCCCTCTTGAAAGTGCCAGCCACCGCCCACGGTGAGCGCGCAGTATTGGTCGAACGCGTGCCAGCCGTTGCCCAGCTCTCCGCCCCACACGATGAGGGTGTGGTCCATGAGCGAGCCGCCGTGGGGGTCGGGAATGGCCTCCAGCAGGTCGATCAGGTAGGCTAGCTGGGTGGCGTGCTTGCGGGTGTAGTCGGTCATCGCCTCCGCGGCCCGGGCGTCGTCGGCGATGCGGTGGGCGAAGTCGTTGTGGGCGTCGCCGGACAGATACCAGCCCCACCCGAAGTCGTCGGAGGGCAGGTCGCCCAGCGACAGGGAGATGACGCGGGTGTGGTCGCAAGACAGCGCGGCCACGGACAGCTCGGCCATGGACTGCCACACCTGGTCGTAGCCCTCGCCCGTAGATGCAAGCGATGCCAGGTCGCCGGTGTCGCAGGTGGCTTCGGACAGGCCCTGGATGCGTTGCTCGAGCTGGCGGACGAGGTCGAAGTGTGCGGTGAGGCGCTCCTGGTCGATGGTTCGCAGCTTGGGTAGGGTTGCGTGGAGCTCGTCCAGCGCGAAGTCCAAGACACTGCCTTGGGAGCGGACCAGGGGGTTGGTGGACGACGCGAGGCCGAACACCCGGTCCCATGCCTTGCGGGGGTCGCCTTCGATGGGCAGCTGCTGGGCCTGTCCGGCGTGGCAGATGGGACGCCCTTCCGCCACGCCCAGCTCGAGGGATGGCAGGCGGTCGGGACGGGCGATGTGGGCGGCCACCAGCTGGTCGATGGATGGCTGGGTGGAGAAGAGGTCGCTGCCCGTGAAGTACACCCGGGCGCCGGTCCAGGCGTGCAGCCAGCCCTTTTCGTGGCGGTAGCCGGCGATGTCGAGCTCGGCGCTGGTCATGGACAGGCCGTCGAGAACCTGGAGCCTGCGCCGATGGGGGAACAGAGGCTCGAGGGCCCGACTGAAGTCGGCTTGGGTGAGACCGGAGAGGTCGGCCGACCAGGGGTGGGCGTTGGACCGGCCCCCCGGCCGCATCTTCCAGCCGTCGTAGACCGTGCCGTGGCTGGTGGAGAGGATGATGAGGCGCTTGGGGACGATGGTGGAGCCCAGCGCCTGGCGTCCGGTGGCGGCGATGCCGGCCGCGCCCAAGCCCAGTGCAGACAGGAAGTGGCGTCGGTGGATGCGCATGTCAGGTGCCCTCCGGCGTGGTGGCTTCGCGGGTGCGGAAGAGGTCGCTGCGGACGATGGCCACCAGCAGCTCCTGGATGTCTCCGCCGCTCATCCAGAAGCGGGCCTGGATGTCGTGGAGGGCGGCGTCATCGGTGGGCACGAGGTCGCGACCGAGCGCGTACCGGGTCCAGTGGAGGGCGTAGCAGTCGTGGACGGCACGGCTGGCGGCGAGCTGCCTGCCCAGGTCGACCGGTCCGTCGAAGGTGATGCGCCCTTCGCCCGGGAGGTGGAGGGTGCCCGAGGCATCGACGGTCTCGCCGTTGTCCTGGTCGCGCCAGCCGCCCATCGAGTCGAAGTTCTCGAAGGCGAAGCCGGCCCCGTTGATGTTCTCGTGGCAGCCGATGCACGCGCTGGACTGCGTGATGGCTTCGATGCGGGCGCGGTTGGTGGACTCGGCGTCGAGGGTGTCGGGTGGGGCCTGTCCTTCCGCGCCTTCCGGGGGCTGGCCCATGGTCTTGCAGGTGAGCTGCTCGAGCACGAAGCGACCTCGTAGGACCGGTGCGGGATGGACCGGGTGGGCGTGGCCGGCGAGCACAGCGCCGAGGGTGAGCAGGCCGGAGCGCTGGTCCTCGGGGAAGGTGGCGGGCCGCAGAGTGAGCTGGAAGCCGAGGTTCCCGTCGTCGAGGTCCAGGGCGTAGGTGTGGCTGTCGTGGATCTCGACCGGGTGGTAGCCCGCGGCGGTGGTCTGCTTGCCCTCGAAGCTCTCGACCTCGGTGATGTAGCCGTGGTGGTCGGTGAGGAGGTCTCCGAGGGTGCCGCCTCCGTGGAAGACGGTGTGCTCGACGAACAGCTCCGCTTCGCGCACCATGCCGGCACGCAGGCCCAGCAGGGCGCCCGACCACACCTCTTCTCGGTCCTGGGCTTCGGTGACAGGGTCGAGCGCGAGGGCTTCTGGTGCGTACCGGCCGGCATAGGTGTCGAGGTCGGCGCGCGTGGAGTGGATGCGGTCCAGCTCGAGCCACTGGGTGTGGAAGTGCACCACTGCCTCACGGGCCTTGTGCGACTTCAGCATCCGCCGGGCCTGGTCGTCGAGCTGGCGGGCGGTGCCGAGCTGGCCTCGGTGCGCCTGCTCGAACAGCGTGGGGTCGGGCAGGCTGTCCCACAGGAAGTACGACAGGCGGCTGGCCATGGCGAAGTCGGAGAGGTTCTCCCGGCTGCCTTCGCCCGGGGTGGCGGCCTCCAGGTGGTAGATGAACTGTGGCGCCGAGAACACGCCCGCGACGGTGAGGGTGATGGCGTCGTGGAGGTCGTGGCCGTCGGTGTTCCGCTCGAAGGTGGTGCGCAGGCGGGTGCGCTCCTCGGCGGTGAGCGTCCGGCGCCAGGCACGGTGGGCCAGCTTCTCGATGCTGTCGGCAGCGCAGCGGGTCCGGGCGTCGTCGTCGAGCGTGGAGGGGGCGTCGCAGGTCCAGAAGTACGGGGCCACGGAGGCGAGGCGGGCGAAGTGCAAGGCCACGGCCTGGTAGCGCTCCACCAGGTAGGGCGAGGCCACCTGTCCGTCGATCATGCCCTCGAAGCCGTACATCTCGATGTCGGGGGGCAGCGACTGTGGCCACACTGGACCGGCCAGCTCGTCGTCGGGCTCGGGCCAGGCGTCGACATCGTCGAAGCCGTACAGGTGCGCGATGGTGCGGTTGTACTCGGTGGGGGTGAGGCGACGGAGCGGGGCCTGGCCGGGGTCGTGGGTGGCTCCGCAGCCGATGAGCAGCAGGGGGACCAGCAGCGTGCGTGGGTTGGACATCTCGCTCCTCGCGCCAGGGCGTCGGGGGAGGAACGAGGGGGGCGGAATTTCGGGGCGGAAGTCGTGTCACGAAGTGTTGGTGGTGCCGAGAACGACGACGGGCGGGCCCATCTGGACCCGCCCGTGCAGCCAGGAGCCGGGGGTGGCTCAGAGCTTGTCGGCGTTCTCGGCGAGGTAGGAGGCCACACCGTCGGGGGTGTTGACCATGCCCTGGTCGCCCTTCTGCCAGCCGGCGGGGCAGACCTGGCCGTGCGCTTCGAAGAACTGGAGGGCCTCGACGATGCGGACGACCTCATCCATGTTGCGGCCCAGGGGCTCGTCGTTGACGACCATGTGGCGCACGAAGCCCTTCTGGTCGATGACGAAGGTGGCGCGCATGGCGACACCGGCGGGGTAGTAGCTGTCGCCGCCCTCGGAGAGGATGCCGTAGGCCTGTGCGATCTCGCGGGTCATGTCGGCGGCGAGGGTGTAGGGCACCTGGCCGATGCCGCCGTCGCTCACCTGCGTGTTGCGCCAGGCGTTGTGGGTGAAGTGGGAGTCGACGCTGATGCCGACCACTTCGCAGCCGAGCTCGGCGAGCTTGGCGGTGCGGGCGCCCATGGCGATGATCTCGGAGGGGCACACGAAGGTGAAGTCGAGGGGGTAGAAGAACACCACGGCGTACTTGCCGTCGATGGCGCTGGCGAAGTCGTAGTCGCCGGTGATGGTGCCATCGGCCAGGACGGCCTGGGTGGTGAAGGTCGGTGCCTTGCGGCCAACGAGGATGCTCATGTTTGCCTCTTCTTGCTTCGAGGTTGAACGGGTTGGCCGGCCCTCGCTCGGGCCTGCCCGGGGGCGACCCCAATAGTCGCTTTTGGGGGTGTGTCCATCCCTGGACCCGGTCCTTCGCGGAGCCGGCACGTAGCGGCCACGGGGTAGGGTCTGGGCCGTTGTGCTGTGGTGTGTTCCCCCTTCGTTGGACCGGTGACGATGCCCGCTTCCACTGCTCGGCCTCCTGTGGTGTGGCTCGCCCTGCTGGTGCTGCCGGTGGTGTGGTGGGTGCAGGCGGGCGACGCGGTGCTCGGCTTTGCTTCGGAAGACCTCGAAGGCCACCTCTGGACCCTCTGGAACGCCTCTCGGGGGCCCATGACCCGCTCTTCGCTGGTGAACGCGCCGACGGGGGTGGACCTCATGCCCATCGTGGGCGGCTGGCTCGACATTCGGTTGGGGTCGTGGCTGTCGCATGGGCTGGGGGTGGCACGGGCCTACAACGCGGTGCTGGCCGTGTATGCGCTGCTGGCGGGGCTGGGGGGCATGGCGCTCGCACGGGCCCTCGGGGCGTCGGTGGGGGCGGCCACGGTGGCGGGGCTCCTCCTCCAGCTCGACCCCTTCGTGTTGCTGCACCTCGGTGGCGGACGTCCGGAGCAGGCGGGGCTCGGGTTGGTGGCGCTGGCGCTGGCGGGGGCGGTGGGGGCCTGGCGGACGGTCGAACGAAAGTGGGTGGTGCTGGCCGGAGTGGCGGGTGCGCTGGTGTTGTTCGCGTCGTGGGAGCTGGGCATCCTGTTGGCGGTTGGGATGGTCCTGGCACTGCCCGTTCTGGCCTTGGGCCTTCCAGCGGCTCCGGGCGTGGTGCGGCGGTGGGCATCGGCCGCGGCGCTGACGACTGCGTTGGCTGGCCCGTGGGTGGCGTGGTTCCTGGTTCGGTCCATGGCGGTGCGGGCGACAGGGCACGACCCCATCGGGCTCGAGATTGCCCAGCACTCCAGCATCGGGTGGCTGCAGTTCTGGCTTCCCACAGGGGGCAACCCGGGCCTGGTTCCCACCCTGACGCTCCTCGCACTGCCGGTTCTCGACACCTCTCGCAGGCGGCTCTGGCTCGGGGTGTGGGGGGTGTTGGTGCTCGCGTTCGTGCTCGGGCTCGGGCCGGTGCCGGCTGCGTCTCCCGGTGGTGCGCCGCTGGGCATGCCGGGTCTGTTTGGGGTGCTGCAGCATGTTCCCGTGCTGCGGTGGTTTCACTGGCCCGACCGTGTGGTGAGTGTGTGGGGGGTGCTGGGTGCCGGGGCCACCGGGTTCGCGGTGTCGGAGCTGGCGCGTGGTGGCCGACGGAAGCTGGCCGGGATGGTCGCAGCACTCGCGGTTCTGGTTGGTCTGTTGCGGGTCCAGCAGGCCGCCCTCTGGCCGCAGGCGCGGTTCGAGCTCCCGCAGAGTGCGCTGTGGGAGGCCTTGCGCACCGACCCCACGGAAGGGGCCCTCTTCGACATGCCGGTCCGCATGCGCGGCATCCCGAGCTACGCACCTGCACTCGCCCAGATCCAGCACCACCGGCCGGTTCGCAGCTACGGAGGCGTCCCGTGGCTGCTGCCGCCACCGGAAGAACACGCGCCACTGCCTCCTTTCTCCACAGACCTCGACCCCCGTCGTCCGGTCCCCACCCTCACCATCCCCGACGCCGACCTCGACCTCCTCCGCGACCAGGGCTTCGCTTTCATCGTGCTCCAGCGCCCGCGTGGGGCAGCAGCGTGGTGGGCCGCGGCCGAAGCCGAGCTGAGCCGAACGCTGGGGCGGGCGGAGCTGCGCGACGACACCAAGGGATGGGTGGTGTGGCGCCTCTGAGCGCTATGCGGGGTCGTCGAGGACGGACGCGATGGCCCGGTGCGACGCTCGGAGGAGGGGTTCGTCGGCGATGTCGTCGGCGTAGACCAGCGTGCGGCAGGCGTGGTAGAGGGCCTGGAAGCGGGCGAGTCGGAGGGTGTGGGGGTCGGTGGGCCCGTAGGCCGAAAAGAACGCAGCACGTGTGGTTCTGGGCACCACCGACCAGGCCACGGCAAGGTCGAGCGCCGGGCAGCCGAGGTGGAGGTCTCCCCAGTCGATGACGCCGGCCAGTTCGTTGTTCTTGGAGACGAGAACGTGGCGGGCATAGAGGTCGCCGTGGATGACCGAGCGCGCGGTGGGGATGGGGCTGTGCTTCCAGCTGTGCAGCATGGCCCGGACTTCGGTGGACCGGGGGCCGAGCAGGCGTGCCAGGGTGTCGGTGTGCTCGTCGACGACCTCACAGCGGCGGGGGAGGTGGGTGCGCCCGTAGCGGTCGTCTGGAATGGCGCGTGCGAGGGCATCTTGGACAGGGATGTGGTGCAGGGCTCGCAGGAAGGTGCCGAGGCTGGCTGCGAGCTGGGGCGACGCGAGACGCACGGGGTCGACGCGGCAGGCGGTCTGGCCCGGAATCCAGGGCACGCCGGCGAAGGGCTGACCGGTGGAGTCGGCCGGGCACCAGTGCAGGGCTGCAGGCACCGCAGCAGGCAAGTGGGGGGCCAACAGGGGGAGGACGGCTGCTTCAGACCGCAGGAGGTCGACCGCGACCGGGCGCCGGGGAAACCGGAACAGGAGCTGGTCGCCGCAACGGAAGACGTGGTTGTCCCAGCCCGCGCTCAGGAAGCGGACCGGCTGGTCGGCGAGCTGCGGAAAGGCCTTGGCGATGCGCCGGGCGGCTTCGGCGTCGTCGAGGGGCCACTGGGCATCCCAGGGGTTCATGGGGTGCCTCCGGAGTGGGGGAGGTGGGCGAGCGCGAACAGGCGGGGGAGGTCGAGGTGGGCTTCGAGATGGGCCGCGAGGAGGTCGAGCTGGGTGTCGCGCCAGGTGCTGTGGGACGGGAGCTCGGGCCACGCGATGTCGGGGCGGATGGGACCGAGGAGCCGGGCGACGACCCCGGGGGCATCGAACAGGCCGTGGAGGTAGGTGCCGAAGACGGAACCCGCGCGGGTGCCGTCGGGGCCGGGGCCGGTGGGGCCGTCGAGAAGGAGGAGCGGAGGACCATCGACGTGGGTCTCGCCCACGTGGATCTCGTAGCCGTGGACGGGCAGGTCGCCGAGATGACCGGTGGCCTCGCGGGTGGTCTTGGTGCGGGCCATGTGGGTGTGGACGGGCAGCAGGCCCAGCCCGTCGGAGGTGCCGGGTGGTCCCTCGATGCCGTGGCTGTCGGTGATCTGACGACCCAGCATCTGGTAGCCGCCGCAGATGCCGAGGATGGCACCCCCACTTGCAGCGCGCTGGTCGAGGAGGGGGGCCCAGCCCTGGTCGCGGAGCCACGCGAGGTCGGCGCGGGTGTTCTTGGAGCCCGGCAGGACCACGAGGTCGTAGGCGGAGAGGTCGCGGGGGCGGGCGATGTAGTGCACCCGGGCGCCGTGCCGCTCGAGGGCGTCGAAGTCGGTGAAGTTGCTGATGTGTGGGATGCGGAGGACGGCGACGTGGAACTGGCCGGGGGTGCTTGGGGGCGGTCCGTCGATGACGGTGTCGGGGGCCAGGCCGTCTTCGAGCTCGATGTGGATGTGGGGGGCCCACGGCACGACCCCGAGCACGGGGAGCCCGGTGGTGGACTCGAGCCAGGCCACGCCGTCTTCGAAGAGGGTGGGGTCGCCGCGGAAGCGGTTGATGATGAACCCGGCCACGCGTGCCCGGTCTTCGGGGGGCATGCATGCGAGTGTGCCCACGCACTGCGCAAACACGCCGCCTTTGTGGATGTCGGCCACCACGATGACCCGGCCGTCGCCGTGGTGGGCGATGGGCATGTTGACGAGGTCGCGGTCGCGGAGGTTGACCTCGGCGCACGAGCCGGCGCCTTCGGCCACGATGAGGTGGTATTGGTGGCGCAGCCGGTCCAGAGCACCGTGCACGAGGGCGCGTCGTCGGTCGGCCTGTGGACCGCCTCGGAAGTAGTCCCGGGCGGACATCGCCCCGAGGACCTTGCCGAGCGCCACCACCTGGGCGCCGGTGTCGGAGCTGGGCTTGAGCAGGAGGGGGTTCATGTCGACGTGGGGGACCAGCCGGGCGGCGTAGGCCTGCACCATCTGCGCGCGTCCCATCTCGAGGCCGTCCGGCGTGACGCCCGCGTTGTTCGACATGTTCTGGGCCTTGTAGGGCGCCACCGAGACCCCGCGGTTGGCGAACAGGCGGCAGAGACCGGCCGTCACCCAGCTCTTGCCGACGTCGGAGGCGGTGCCGAACACGCACAGCAGGCGTCCGGGTGGGGTCATGGTGCGGTTCCCGAGTCGTGGGCGGGCGACCAGGGCAGCGCGGCCCAGTCGATGGCGGTGAAGTCGTCGCAGGTGCCCCCGCCCAGCTGGCTGCTGTAGTCTCGGCACATCTGGTCGACAGCGCCGTCCTGCTGGGCGTCTTCTTCGAGGTGACGCGACGTCCAGGCCCAGGTGTCGCACGCATCGCGGAAGTCGTTGGCGTCGGCGTACCCGGCGGCTTCCCACGCCACGTCCCACTCGGCCAGGCAGCTGCCGTAGCGGTCTGTGGCGGTGGCACACATCGACGTGCAGGGGTCGGGTGGGGTGTTGCACGCCGCAAGCAGCGAGACGGCCCAGAGTACGCGGATGCGCATCAGTAGAACGCCACACTGAAGGGGGCGAGCACGGTGGAGAGTGGGCCTGTGGTGGTGCGTGCGCTGCAGGTGGGGATGTCGTAGACCAGCAGTCCGTTGGGCGCTGCCGGGTTGGACCAGTGGCTTCGGGCGCTCACCCACGCTTCGCCGGCGCTGTTGGCGTCGATGGAGATGAGGTAGTTGTCGACCGCTTCGATGGGGTCGAAGGCACCGGTGTCGAGCGCGATGCAACCCACGCCGTACGCGTAGGCGTCGTCGGTGGTGGTGACGACGGCCTGTCCGGCAGACGCAGCGAGTCCGACAACTGCGGCCCCGAGGTCGTCTTCGCTCACCAGGAAAGCGGGCTCGCGTGTGGTGGTGTCGAGACGGTAGAGGCCGTCGCCTGTGGCGTAGACGTAGAGGTGGTCGGTGTCTTCGGGGTCGATGTAGACATCGGCGGTCTCGAACGACCAGGTGTGGGTGACCGCCTGGCTCTCGCAGTCGATCTCGGCCACACCGCCTCCCGCGGACACCCAGTCTGCGTTCCGGTCGAAGTTGTGTGCGCCCACGTAGAGGGTGCCGGGTGCGCCCTGGACCATGGTGCTGACCTCGGGGATGCCGTCGGAGTCCGCCAGCGAGGACAGGTCGACCGCACCCACCAAGATGCCCGTGTCGGGGTCGATCACGGCGATGTCGTTGCGGCCGTATTGGGTGATGAAGGCGAGCCCGCCGCACATCTCGACATCATGTGGGTTGGCACCGTCTGCCAAGGCTACCTCCACCTCGGGCGCCGACCAGTCGCCGGGTTGGTAGATGCGCACGGTGTCGTACGTGAACCGATGCAGCGCGAACACCCGGTCGCCCGAGGTGCGGAGGACGGTGTCGCCGGTGAGGTCGACGATTTCGTCGGTGATGTGCCAGTCGGACAAGCCCACGGTGGCCAGCGCCCCCACGGCGTAGTCCTCGGAGATGGTGGAGACCACGGCAGTGGACAGTCCTTCCGGGGTGTCGGTGCCCTCTGCTGTGTCGGTGTCGGGCACGTGCGTGGGGGTGTTCTTGACCTCGGCCTCGGGCACACACGCGCTGAGGAGCAAGGGAAGGAGGAGCTGCAGGCGGGGCGCCATGACGGAATCCGAGGGTCAGGGGCGGGAAGGAGGGGTGCGTTCCCAGCGAAGGGTGACCAGGAAGGTGCGGCCGGGCAGAGGGTAGCCCACGAAGTCGGTGGTGGGCTGCACGACTCGGTCGGTGTCGTGGGGGTCGAGCGGGTTCTCCGGGACGACCTCGACGATGCGGTCGGTGACGTTGAGAACGTCGAGCTCGACGGCCGGCCAGGGGCTGGGTGGGGACACGCGGGCGAACAGGTTGTGGAAGCTGCGTGGGGCCGCTCGGTAGTAGTTGGTGCGGTCCCAGTAGTTGCCATCGGTGAACGACCAGGCGTGCCCCACTCGGAGGTGGTCTCGCCACAGGAGTGTGGTGCGCTGAAAGGCCTCCCACGCGGGCACACGGGGCAGCTGGTTGTTGGCGAACTGGGGCTCGGACGAGAGGTTGACCGAGGTGGTGCGGGTGAGGTTGGTCTGCGACTCGACGAACGGCGTGCGCACGGTGGCCGCGGCCTCGATGCCGCCGATGAAGCCTTCGTCGAGGTTGATGGGAACGCTGGTGCGTTGGGCGTTCTGGACCATCACGATGAGGTCGTCGACGCGGTTTTGGAAGGTGCCCAGCTCGATGCTGCCGCCCACCTTCCAGTCCTTCGGGGCTTCTCCGCGGACCCCCACATCCCACTGCACACCGCGCTCGGGCTCGAGGTCGGTGTTGCCGATGATGGCGCCCCGGTCGCCAAAGAGCTCGGTGAAGTCGGGGGGACGAATGTACGAGCCTGCGTTGGCTTTCAGCGCGACGGCGGGGATGGGGCGGACCAACACACCCATCCGTGGCGTGGGGGCGATGAGGAGGTCGCGGGACCGGGGGGCCACCGGTGTGTTGGAGAACGGGACGTCGCCCAATGCACGGTTGTCGATGATCTGGGCCTGGGCGACCGGTGAGAGGGTGATGCGGTCTTCCCACAACCGAACATCGGCATCGAGGGCAGGCGTGAACGCGAGACGCCTGGCGACGCCGCTGTCCTGGTCGACCAACAAGTTGGTGGTGGCGAAGCGGTCCTGGCGCCCTGCGAGCGTGAGTCCACCGACCACCGGGGCCTCGAACGCCCTCTGCCAGTGGACCAGCCCGCCCACCGAGCCGAAGCGGTCGGCGTTGTGTTGGGTGCCGGTGCCCAGCTCTCCGGACCGGTCGTCGAAGGTGTCGCCCCGCCAGAGCAGCCAGCTGCGGGCTTCGAGGCGCGACAGGCCCGAGGAGAGCTCTCCGGACACAGCGGTGAGGCTTCGGGCGGTGTGCAGCCGCACCTGTTCGGTGGGGGTGTTGGTGTGCCCGGGCAGGCCCTCGTCGCGGGACAGGAAGGCTTGCAGCAAGGTGAGGCGAGCGCCGGCGTGGCCCACCCGCATGCGGAGGTGGGTGTTGAGCTGGCGCTTGTCGTTGTTCTCGCGTTCGGGGAGGTGGTCGTCGATGCGGTTGTATTCGGTGCCGTTGTCGTCGTAGTAGACGAAGTGGCCACCGGTGGTGAAGAGGTCGGCCACACCGAGGAACTGGACGGGGGTGGTGCCCACATCGTCGGCCACGAGGGTCATGGCGGTGAGACGAGAGGTGTCCAGCGAGCCGTGGGAGATGGCGGCGTTGGAGCCGGGACGGCCTTCGCCGGTGCGCAGGTGGACCACGCCCCCCACGGGACTGGCTGCGAGCTCGGGGGGGGCGTTGCCGCGGAAGATCTCCACACGCTCGAAGGCCCACAACGGCAGCTCGGAGAGGTTGACTGCGCTGACGCCGTCGGGGTTGAGCGGAATCCCATCGAGCACGACCTGCACCTGCCGGACCGTGCTGCCGCGAATGCTCACCCCCGACCAATCCCCCAGGCCGCCCAGGCGCTGGACGGTGGTGCCGGACGCGCTGTCGACCACGGTGGAGACATCGGCGCTGGCCGGCAGCGAGTCGTCGACCTCGATGACGGTGACCGCAGCGGAGGTGGACTGGGCGTCGGTGGCCTCTCGGTCGCGGTGGTCGCGGACCACAATCTCGTCCTCATCGTCGTCTTCCGCTCGCGCAACACCCGTGGCACACAGCGCCACGCACACGGAGATGAAGGGGATGGACACGCGGGACATACAGACGACTCGAGGCGGATGGCTCCACCGCGGCCAATAGCCGGTGGTGGGCGGTTGTCATCCGAGAGGCGTCAGGGCGCTGGGGCCTCGACGGTCCAGGAGCCGTTGTGGGCCCGGTACCGCACCGTGTGTGGACCGTCTGCACCGGGGCCTTCCACCACCACCACCGGTCCGTCCCAGCGCACGGTAGCCGGGGCGGGGTGGTCGAGGGGGTAGACCGAGTCGTGGATGAACAGTCCGATAGACTCGCCGCAGGGCTGGTAGCTGGCGGGATCGGTGCCCACGAGTCCAGCCACGTCGCCCGAGCGCGACACGACGGCATCGAGCCAGCCGTCCACGATGGTGGAGGACGCGACGCCGCCGGTGTCGTCCCACACCACCACCCGTGCCACCTGACAGGGGCCGGTGTGGCCGTCCGGCGTGACGTCATCGACCATCACGCGGTCCTGACCGTCGGGTCCGGCGACGTCGCGGTGGGCGAAGGGCTGGGTGTAGGTGGTGCCGTTCCAGATGTGGAGGTGCACCTCGAAGGTGTCGGAGATGCGCTCGGTGGTGCGGAGGTCGGCGAAGCCTTTGTGGCGGGAGGGCAGGACTTCGATGGGGTCCCATGCGGGGATGGTGCCCAGGACACGATGCCCGCCAGACGCACAGGCCTGGAGGACGCGCACGGTGCAGGAGCCGGTGCCGCAGCTGTCGGGGTCTTCGACCAGGAACTCGGCGCCGGGCTGGCCGTCGAGCTCGACGGGATCTGGCCACGCGGGAGACTTCTGGAGGTCGCAGCCGGGCTCGGGGACCGTGGGGGGTGGGGTGGCAGGTGGCGACGGCCGTGAGACGCACGCGGTCGCGAGAAACAGGGGGAACGACGCGCGCACCACGGTTGCCTCCGGTCGGCGATGGCGATTCCGCGGAGTGTATCGTGGTCCGTCAGCGCACGGATGCCACCACTGCGCGGCTCATGTTGCCCGCTGCGTCGACCCCACAGACGGCGACCCGGGGGTCGGGGCCGCGCATGGCGAAGTCGACCGTGGTGGCGGTGGTGTCGCCGTCGACCAGGGTGCCGGTGCCCATGCAGGTGGTGGCGGCAAAACGCCCGCGCACGGGGACGACCCGGTAGGCTGCGACGCCGCTGCCCGCATCGGTGAAGCCCGACCAGCTCACGCGGGTGGCACCCTCTTGCATGGTGCCGGTGGCGCTGACCGAGCCGGTCTCGGGACGGGTCCAGTCGACGAAGATGTCGGTGGTGGCGGGGGGCGACACGGTGCCATCGGCGGCGCGGAACCACACGGACACCCGCTGGTCGCCTTCTTCGTTGGCCAGGGTCCAGTCGCGCTCGGTGGCGTAGGGCTCCCAGCCGTCCGGCGTGCAGTTCGGTCGGTTGCTGATGCACATCTGTGCGGCACCGTCGGCTGCGATGGTGAGCTGGACATCGCGGGCGTTGATGTAGGTGGCGCCACCGTTGACCGCGACCGAGCCTGCGACCGAAGAGGTGGCCGAGACGGCGGCGGTGGTGCCCTCGGAGAGGTTGGCCGCGACGTCGTAGGCGCACACCCGGAAGCTGTGGTCGGACTGGGTGGGCAGGCCCGTGATCGACGTGGAGGTGGCTGTTCCCGCGTAGACCTCGGTGCCCGAGGTGCAGTCGGTGGGGGCCGATGAGCCCGCTGTGTGGACGACGACGTAGGACGACACGCCGCTGCTGGAGTCGGTGGCGGCATCCCAGGAGAGCGAGACGGAGTCGGACGACCAGGATGCCGTAGCACGCACGTCTTCGGGCGGAATGGTGTCGAGGGTGATGCCGGCGGTGGCGGGGTCGGAGGTGCGGCCGGCGTCGTCGCGCACCCAGACGGCCACGGTCTTGTCTCCCTGTCCCGAAGACAGCCACCACCGGCCGTTCTCGTCCAGGGTGGTCCAGTCGGTGCAGGTGCTCGGCACGCCGTTGTCTGCGTTGGCGAGGCACATCTCGGTGGCGCTGGCCGTGCCGTCGGTCACCACGAGGTCGGCGTCGACGCCGCGGTAGTTGGTGTACGGGGCGTCTTGATCGAGGGAGAGGGAGACGGTGGGGGGCTCGCCGACGATGGCGTCCATCACGGCGGCTTCGACGTCGATGCGGGGCACGACGAGGCCGTTGCGGTCGTCGGTCACCGATGTCCCGGTGTCGACCAGGCGGTCGGTCCACTGGGACGGGGTCTCGCCGGGGAAGGCTTCGGCCACCACAGCGAGGGCGCCCGCGACATGGGGGGTGGCCTGGGAGGTGCCGCCCATCCGGTAGCCGCCGGCGTCGATGATGGCGCCCGGTGCCAGGAGATCCATGAAGGATGCGGAGTTGGAGAAGCAGGTGACCTGGTCGGCGGTGGGCGCGGCGTCGGTGCAGGTGGACCAGCCGATGCGGCCGTAGGACTGAGCGTACACGGCGCCCACCTTCACAGCGGTGGGGGCGCAGGCGGGGGACGCGATGCTGTCGGTCCAGCCGTCGTTTCCGGTGGCCACGGCGGACGCCACACCGGCGTCGTCGGCGATGGCGATGGCCACCTCGTAGGCCGACCATGCGCACTCGTCGGTGTACTGCCCGCCGCCCAGGCTCATGTTGAGGGCGACGATGTTGTAGGTGTCCTGGTGGTCGACCACCCAGTCGATGGCCCCCACGATGTCGCTCGTGTAGGCGTAGCCGTCGCTGCGGAACACATCCATGCCGATGAGGTCGGTTCCGGGCGCCACGCCCCCCACGATGGCCGCCACGTTGGTGCCGTGGCCGTGGTCGTCGAGCTCGCCGTCGTCGGGCGCGACCTCCTGCATGGCCACCACCTGGCATCCGGAGGCGCCGGGGGCCGAGCACGACCCGAAGTCGGCGTGGGTGTAGTCGAGCCCCGTGTCGAGCACGGCCACCGCGGTGCCTTCGCCCGTGAACCCGCCCGCTTCCGCTTCAGGCTGGTGGATTAGCGGCAGGCTGGCGTCGAGGGTGCGGCTGTGTCGCTCGTCGAGGTGCCAGGCCACTACGCCGTCGAGACCGTCGAGTGCATCGAGGCCGGCCGCGCTGGTGACGTCGACCACTGCGAGGGGCATCTGCTGGTAGGTGCGGGTGACGACGGCGTCGGTGGGAAGGATGCCGCGAAGGTGGTTGACTTCGTCGAGGATGCCGCGGGCGCGAACATTCTTGGAGAGACGGTCGGACCGGACCTGCATCCGCGGGATGTCGGGCGCGACCTCTGCGATGAGCTGGACCCGTCCGGTGCTGGCGAGGATGGACCGGGCGGCAGGCGGTACTTCGGCGGGCGGGCGGCTGGCTTCGCCGGTGTCGGTGGCGATGGGGGTGCCTTCCGGGTCGCAGCCGCTGGCGAGCGCGACGGGAATGCCGAGGGTGAGGAGGATGCGACGGGTGGTGGGCATGCCGGGCTCCGCGACGGTGATTCGTCTTTGGAAGCGGAACTGGAGGGCCCCGAGGTGAGGTGTCGCGCGTGAAGTCGGCGTGTTTTTGTGGGATGTGTGATGGGTCCGGAATGCCCTCGTGTGGGCTGGTTCGGGTGATCGGCGGTCGGGTGCGAGTGCAATGGCGTGAAAGGCGAGGGTGGATTCGTGATATGTCACGGACATGAAGCCACGCCTGATTCTGTTGATGAACCGTGCCCATCGGGCCCTCAAGACCGCCCTCGAGCGCGAGACCCGGCGCCACCTCGACCTCACCAGCCTCGAGGTCACGGCGCTGTTCGCGCTGTCGGAACGGGACGGACTGGGTGTCCAAGAGCTCGCCCGCATGCTGTATGTCGACCATGCGGTGGTCAGTCGGCTGTCGAAGCAGCTGGTCCGCAAGGGGATGGTGCGGCGGGCGGCAGACCCGAACGACCGGCGGCGCAGCCTGCTGGCACTGGAGGGTGCGGGTGCGGTGCGTGCCGGGGTGGGCCTCCAGCTGCTCGGTCGCGCCAATGCCCGGCTCCTCGATGGCTTCACTGACGACGAGCTGGCTGTGGTGGCCCGCTTTCTCGAACACATCATCGACCTGGGTGCGCGCGACGGCCTGCGCGTCGAACCCGATGGGAGCACGCCATGACTGCACCGCGACAGACCGCCTGCATCTTCTGCTCGCTCAACTGTGGCCTCGTCGTCCACACCGAGGGGCGCACCATCACCAAGGTGGCGGGCGACAAGAGCCACCCGGCCTCACAGGGGTATGTGTGTGAGAAGGCCACGCGGGTGAGCGCCTACCAGTCCGCAGCCGACCGCATCACCACGCCTCTGCGTCGGCGGGAAGACGGCTCCTTCGAGCCCGTGAGCTGGGAGACCGCGATTGCCGAGGTGGCCGACCGGCTGATGGCGGTCCGGGACCAGCACGGGGGCGACAAGATCCTGTTCTACGGGGGCGGCGGCCAAGGCAACCACCTGGGCGGTGTCTACGGCGATGCGCTGCTGAAGGCGCTCGGGGTGCGCTACCGGTCCAACGCCCTGGCGCAGGAGAAGACCGGCGAGTTCTGGGTGAACGGCAAGATGCTCGGCACCGGTGTGCACGGGGACTTCGAGCATGCCGAGGTGGGCCTGTTCATCGGCAAGAACCCCTGGCAGTCGCATGGGTTTGCGCGGGCCCGCAAGGTCATCAACGCGTTCAAGAAGGACCCTGCCCGCACCCTCATCGTCATCGACCCACGCAGGTCCGAGACCGCCGCCCGAGCCGACATCCACCTGCAGGTGCGTCCCGGCACCGACGCCTGGTGTCTGGCCGCACTGGTCGCCATCCTGGTCCAGGAAGACCTGGTGGACCACGGGTTTGTCGACGCCCACACCGATGGCTTCGACACCGTCCGGCCGCTCTTCAATGACATCGACGTCGCGCAGTTTGCCCATGCGTGCGGTGTCTCGGAGGACCTGCTGCGCACCACCGCCCGGCGCATCGCAGCTGCGGGCAGCGTGGCCACCTTCGAAGACCTCGGCATCCAGATGAACCGCCACTCCACCCTGTGCAGCTACCTGCACCGGCTGGTGTGGGCGCTCACCGGTCACTTTGGGAAGAAGGGGGCGAACAACGCCTTTGTGCCCTTCCTGTCGCTGTCGGCGGCCAGCAAGGGCAAGCTCACCGGGGCGCAGGGCAAGCGGCGTCGGAAGAAGCGGGTCAGCCCGGTCACCGGCTCGCGCATCGTCATCGGGCTCATTCCCTGCAACGTGATGTCGGAGGAGATCCTCGCCGACCACCCCGACCGCTTCCGCGCCATGATCATCGAGAGCGGCAACCCGGTGCACTCGGTGGCGGACAGCCCGAAGATGCGCGCGGCCATGCGTGCGCTCGAGTTCTCGGTGGTGGTCGATGTGGCCATGACCGAGACCGCCCGGTGCGCCGACTATGTGCTGCCGGCGGCCAGCCAGTTCGAGAAGGCCGAGTGCACCTTCTTCAACATCGAGTTTCCCCACAACACCTTCCACCTGCGCCACGCTCTCTTTCCTCCACTCGAGGGCACCCTCCCCGAGGCGGAGATCCACAGCCGGCTGGTGGAGCGCATCGCGGGCATCACGCCACAGCACCTGCGGCCGCTCCAGCTGGCGGCACGGGTGGGAAGGCCCGCGCTGGCAGCTGCTCTGGGCGCTCTCTTGGCGGTGCGACCGAAGTGGGTGGACCTGGTGCCCGTGCTGCTGTACCGGTCGCTCGGTCCGCAGCTGCCCGTCGAAGCGCGGGAGGCGGCAGCGCTGTGGGCCGTGAGCCACCTGTACACACAGGCCGAGCCTGAAGCGGCGGCGGGCGCGGGGTACGGCGGACCGGCGCTGTTGGCTGGTGAGCGGCTGTTTCACGACATCGTGTCGGCCAAGACGGGCGTGGTGTATGCGAAGAGCGCCTATGCCCACAGCTGGGACCGGGTGCGCACGGCGGGCGGGCGCCTGCAGCTGGCGTTGCCGGAGCTGTTTTCGGCCATCGTGAAGCTGTCGTACGAGAAGCCGGAGCCAGACCACGCGTTCCCGCTTGTGTTGTCGGCGGGGGAGCGGCGGTCGGAGACCACCAACACCATCCTGCGCGACCCGGCGGTGCGGCCCAGAGGGGCGTCGCTGCGGGTGGCGCCGGCGGATGCGGAGCAGCATGGTGTGGAGACGGGCGATGTGGTGCGTCTCACCACCCGGCGGGGGGCGGTCGAGGTGGCCGTGGAGGTGACCGACACCCTGCAGCCCGGGCACATGTCGCTGCCCAATGGCTTTGGCCTGGCCTTCGAGCCGGGTGGAATGGCCGGGGTGCCCACCAACGAGCTCACCCGCGCCGAAGACCGCGACCCCTTCGTGGGGACCCCCTGGCACAAGCATGTCCCGGCGCGCATCGAGCGGGTGGGCTCGCGTGTCGGGGGCCAAGGGGGATAGCAGCCGACCCTCCACCGTCGAGACGGGAGCCCCATGTCCTCCGCTTGGATCCTCGGGACCGCCAGCACGGTCTTTCAGAAGTGGCCCGACCGCACCTTCCGCAGCCTGGCCGAGGCCGTGGTGAGCGGGAGCCTCGCCGACGCCGGTGTGGATGGAAACGACGTCGAGCACGTTGTGTTCGGCAACTGTGCCATGGGCGCCCACGGGCAGGACAACATCCGGGGCCAGGTGGCGCTCACCGCGATGATGCGGGATGGCCGACTCCCGGCGCGGGTGCCCATCGTGAACGTGGAAGCGGGCTGTGCCACCGGCTCGGCGGCCTTTCATGCGGCGGTGCAGGCGGTGCGGGCGGGCGACGCGGACGTGGCGCTGGCCGTGGGCGTCGAGAAGACCCTCGTTCCCGACGACCCCGTGAAGACCTTCCGCCTGTTTCAAGGCGGCATCGACCAACGGCACAAGGCCGAGTGGCGCGCGTTCTTCGCCGAGCAGGGCGAGCGCTTTGGTGTGGGCTGGGCGCCGCACAAGCACCGCATCTTGTTCCTCGATGTGCACGCCATGCAGGCCCGCCACCACATGGCCGTCCACGGCACCTCCGATGCCCAGCTCGCGGTCATTGCCAGCAAGAACCACGGCAACGCGGTGCACAACCCCCGGGCGCAGTACCGCTTCGAGGTCCCGGTCGAGGCGGCTCTGGCCGACAAGCCGGTGGTGGCCCCGTTCACGCGCGCGATGTGCAGCCCGCTGTCCGATGGTGCGGCCGCGGTGGTGGTGTGCTCGGAGCGCTTCCTCGCGCAGTGTTCGGCACAGCAGCAGGCGCGGGCGCTCCGGGTTCGGGCGAGCGTGTTGGTGGGTGGTGCCTGGCGCTCTCTCGACGAAGACAACGTGGTGGTGCATGCCGCAGCAAAGGCCTACGCGCGGGCCGGTCTGTCGGCCGACGACATCCACATCGCCGAGGTGCACGACGCCACCAGCTACTGCGAGCTGGCTGCCACCGAACAGCTGGGCTTCTGCGCCACGGGCCAGGGGGGCGCCTATGCAGAGTCGGGGGCCACGTCGCGGGCGGGGGCTCGGCCGGTCAATGCGTCGGGTGGACTGGTGTCCAAGGGGCATCCGCTGGGGGCCACGGGCCTGGGCATGATCGACGAGCTGGCCCGTCAGCTGCGCGGAGAGGCGGGCGACCTGCAGGTGGACCGGAAGGTTTCGGTGGGCCTGCAGCAGAACGCCGGCGGGCTCATCGGTCTGGATGAAGCACTGTGCCACGTGGGCATCTTCGAGCGGAGGGCCTGAGCCATGGAAGACGTCCTGTACCCCACCCTCTTGGCCGAAGCGCTGAAGGCCCGTGGGGTCACCCATGCCTTCGGAATGCCGGGGGGCTCGTCGCTTCCCTTCCTCGAAGCGTTTCGAGCGGTGGGCATCGAGTTCGTGCTGGTGCGCCACGAGGGCTCGGCTGGCTTCATGGCCGACGCCGCTTTCCACATCACCCGGGCGCCCGGGGTGTGCATCGCCACGCTCGGTCCGGGGGCCACCAACCTCGTGAGTGGTGTGGCGGGCAGCTTGCTGGAGCGGTCGAAGGTGGTGGCCATCACGAGCCAGATCGGCACGGCCATCCGCGACCGGTACACGCACCAGATCCTCGACCAGGTGGCGCTGTTCCGTCCCGTGGCCCGCCGGGTGGTGGCCGTGAACACCGACATGGCGGCCATGCAGACCCTCACTGCCCTGGCCACCCTCGACCGGCATCCCCCCGGTCCGGTGGTGCTCGACATCCCCACCGAGGTCGCGTCGGCCACCGTCTCCGAAGCGGATGCGCGCTGGGGCATGCATGCGCGGCCCCGTCCCATCCCCGACGTCTCCCATGCGGCCGAGCTGCTCCAGAAGGCCCGCCGGCCACTGGTGGTGGTGGGGTGTGGCGAGCTGTCGATTCCCGTGGCGAATGGTGTTCGGCGGCTGGTGACGGCGGCGGATGCGGTCTCGCTCACCACCTACCGGGCGGTGGGCATGGTGGACGACGCCCATCCCCTCCACGCGGGCGCCTTCGGGCTGTCTCCCGTGGTGGATGCCCACCAGCGCGGGCTCTTCGAGCAGGCCGACCTGATGGTGGCGGTGGGTCTCGACATCGTGGAGCTTCGTCCGCAGTGGCTGCCGGGCTGGCCCGAAGACCTCCCCATCGTGAGCGTGGACGCCTTCGGTCAAGATGACCTGCTGGGGTGTATTGTCGAGGAGCTGACGGGGCCGGTGATGGAGACGTTGGATGCTCTGCGAGAGGCGGCGTTCGGCGCTCCCCCCGACGACGACCCCGACGCCATCCAAGGCGAGACCGACTGGACGGCAGCTGCCCTCGAAGCCCACCGCGTGGCGTGCATGGCGCCCTTCGACGATGGTCCGGACGGTCCGGCGGCCACGATTCGCGCGGTGCAGGCCGGCAGTCCCGAAGGCACCCGGTTCAGCCTCGACGTCGGTGCACATCGCATCACGGCAGCGCACGTGTTGCGGGCCGGGTCTCCCAACCAGATCTTGCAGTCCAACGGCTTCTCCAGCATGGGCACCGGCCTTCCGGGCGCCATCGCCAGCCGCCTGGTCGACCCGAAGACCCCTGCCGTGGCCCTCACCGGAGACGCCGGCCTGTGGATGACGGTGGGCGAGCTGGGCGTGGTGCAGGAACGCGGCCTGGACCTGGTGGTGGTGTACCTGTCCGACGCCAGCCTGAGCCTCATCCAGCTGAAGCAGGAGCGCATCCCGCTGCCCGACCACGGCGTGACCTTCGCCAACCCTCGGGTCGGACCGCTGGCCGAGGCTTTCGGTGGGGTGGGGGTGACGGTGCGCGGCGCGGATGCGGTCCGTCAGGCCGTCGAAGAAGCCCATGCACGCGGTGGTCTCACCGTCATCGAGGCGGTTGTCGACCCGGCGGCCTACCGTCGGCAGATGTGAACGGGGTGGCCCGCGGTGGCAGCAGCAGCCGCGCGGTCAGCAAGCCGCCCACCAGCACGCCAGACACGCCGAGGGCATCCACCAGAGTGGTGAGGCCGTCGGGGTCGTGGCGCACCAGCCGCAGCACGGCCACCAGCAGGGCCCCGCCCGGGACCATCAGCATGACGCCCGGCACCGTGACCAGCTGGCCCGGCAGCCCGGTGGTCCGGGTGAGACCTGCGCCCAAGAGCCCGATGAGCAGCGCGCCCACGTAGGACTGGACCATCGGATGCGCCGGCACGTGGCCCGACAGCCAGGCGAGCACCACCCCGGCGGTCACCCAGGCGAAGTGTCGGCCGTCGGCGCGGAACAGGAGGGCGAAGCACGCGGCCACACCGAGGATGCCCACCCACTCGGGGAGGGTGTGGTGGATGAGCGGGCCGGCGTGGAGGGCGGGGGGCTGGTCCCACATGGCCACCGCTTCGGCTCCGGCTGACCAGCCCAGAGCGAGCTGGAGCACGGTGACGAAGGCGCCGGTGAGGCGTGCAGCTCCGGACGCGAGGTGCCCGGTGGCGACCTCTCCGACGCCCACGGTGAGCGACCACCCGGGCAACAGCACGATGATGGCGGCCATGGGCGCGACCACGGGGTCGAGGGGCCACAGGGCGGACAGGAACGTAGCGCCGGCTGATGCGAGGAGCGCGCCGGCCAGCGGGACCAGGGCGCCGAGGCCGCTGTGCTCTTCGGCCGTGGCGACCAGGGCTCCGACCAGCACCCCGAGAATGCCGGCTGCCAGGACGGTTCCGTCGGTTCCGCCCATGCCGATGGCCACGGTGAGGGCGAGCAGTCCCCACAGACCGACCTCGGCCCATGGTGCGCGGGACCGAGGGCCGCTCGACTGCAACGCGTTCGCGCACGCGCTCGGGTCCCCGGCGACTTCGGCGGACACGGCGCGCGACAGGTGCGCTTGGGCGGACAGGTCAATGCCGGCACCGTCTGTGCGGACGAGCCTGGCCTGGCCGTCGTGGACGAGCTGGATGCTGGTGGGGCCGGCGAGGCACTGGATGTCGAGCCCACGAACCTGGCCGAGGGTCTCCACGGTGGCTTCGACTCGACCCACAGGCGCGCCGGCACGGTGGAGGGCCTGCCCCACGCCGAGGATGCGGTCGACGCGGGCCGCCAGCTCCGCGTGTTCAGTCCGTCGATTCATCGGGAGCCCTCCTCATACGTTCGGTGCGTCCCGGTAGTGAGAGGGATAGGTTCCGATGAATCGGAGGTCAATCGAATGGATTTCGATGAAGTACCCCCCGGGCCTCGCGTAGACGCCACAGACCGCACCCTGCTCCGGCTGCTGCAGCAGGACGGCCGGCGGGCCTACAAGGAGCTCGGCGCGGAGGTGGGGCTGGCGCCGTCCACGGTGCACGGTCGGGTGCGACGGCTGGAGCGCGAAGGCGTCTTGCGCGGTGTGCACGCCGATGTGGACGAAGCGGCTCTGGGAGCGGAGCTGCGGGCCATGGTGTTCGTGCAGCTGCACACCCAGAGCGCCACCGAGACCCGCGGCTTTCGGGATGCCATCGAAGGGATGGTGGAGGTCCGAAGCCTGTTCGAGGTGGCGGGGCGCTTCGACTACCTGATCCAGGTGCTGGCGCGCAATCCGGCCCATCTGCGGGCGTTTCTGTACGAGAAGCTGGCCAGCCTGGGTGCGGTCCGAAACATCGAGACGGCGCTCATCTTCGACCACTGGCGGGCGCCGGTGCTGCCGGACTGGGGGCGGGACTGATGGACTGGTCCCGTGAATCGCTGGAGCGAGTGGTGGCCGAAGCCCTTCCGGGTGCCCGCGTGCTCGGCCTGCGGGCGCTGGAAGGTGGCGTCTCGGCCGATGTCCAGGCGGTCCGGCTGCAGCGGCACGACGGAAGCATCGAAGCGCTGGTGGTCCGACGGCATCCCCGGTCTCCGGAGCGCGTTCGCATGGAGCATGCGCTGCTCTCGGTCCTGCATCCGATGGGTATTCCGGTGCCGAAGCCGCTCGCGCTGGTGCCGACGGCCCGTGGGCCCGCGTGTGTGATGCCCCTGGTGGACGGGACGACCGAGTGGGCGGACGAACCGACTGCGCTGCACCAGATGGCCCGCACCCTCGCAGACATCCACGCCGTTCCGGCCACACATCCACACCTGCCCGAGCTGCCCCGTCGGGTCGACCCACTGACCGAAGCGCAGGCGTGGCTGGCGTCGCCACAGGTGGAGCGTGTCGGGCCCCGGGTGGTCGGGTTCGAGCCGGTGTCGGAGGGCGCCTCTTGCCTCCTCCACGGAGACTTCTGGCCGGGCAACCTGCTCTGGCGAGACGGGCGTCTGCGGGCGGTGCTCGATTGGGAGGACGCTGCTGTGGGCGACCCATTGTCGGATGTGGCCTGTGCGCGGGTGGAGCTGGCGTGCGCGGCAGGACCCTCGGCAGCGGCCACGTTCACCGCAGCGTATGCGTCGCACCGGCCCGTGGATGCCGACCGTCTCGGGCTCTGGGAGGTGTATGTGTCGTCGGCTGCGTTGGTCTACATGGAGACGTGGGGGCTGCCGCCTGTCGTCGAAGCGGCCCGTCGACAGGCCACGCTCGCCTTCCTCGATGCGGCGCTGCTACGACTGGGCCCGGGCGACTGACGGCCTCCGGGCGGGAGTCTCGGTGGACTGTGGGGCTTCTTCGGGAGTGGCCTCGGTGGGGGGCAGCTGCTTTGAGATGACGGCTCGGCGGGTCCAGCGCCCGCGCAACACAACAGCCCCGAGCGCCCAGACCGACACACCGCCCAGCGCGAGGGGAAGCGCGAGAGCGGGCTCGGTCGTGGCCATGTGTGCGGCGACCAGGCCAAGAGCGATGGGGGCCTCCGGTGCGAGCAGGAGCCCCCGGCGGACCGCTGGAAGCACGAGGGGGGCGGTGCGGGTGGCCGCCGCGGGGTGGAGGTCTGCGACGGCAGCGCGGGCGGTCTCGACGTCCTGGTTGGACTCTTGGATGCGGTCCTTGGAGTAGGCCTGCAGAGTGGCGTGGAGGGCGTCGGTGTCGGTGTCGGCGAGCACTACCACGTCGTCGGACACCACCAGGATGGGGCCGTGTGGCGTGGAGAGGAGGTCGAGCCGCAGGTCGACGGCGTCGATGGTGCGTCGGTGAATGCCGAACCAGCCGGGACTCTCCACCACTGCGCCGGTGGGCGTGAGGGTGAGTGTGGTGGGCGTGCGGCCGCGGCCGATGAGGCGCGCCACGATGTCCAGGCCGAGCATGGCGCCCGCCGCGGCGATGGCTGTGGCCAGGCCGGTGTAGGTGAGGTGGAACGCGCCCATCGCTGCGAGGAGGAGGGCGAGCACGGCAGAGGCCCGGGCGGCCACCTTGGCCTCCATGTGGGGCCCGAAGGTGGGCAGGTCGACCGTGATGGACGCGCGGGTGGGGCTGCGGGAGGCGCGGTGGGGCATCGGCCAGATGTCGGCCCACAGGCCCCGGACCAATGCGACCGCGAGCGCTGCACCCAGGGCGGTGGCCACCAAGGAAGGCGCCATGGTGGGGTCCATCGCGTGGGCCATGGGCTCGTGGGACGCACCGGACCAGCGCCATGGACGGAGGAGGATGGAGGTTCCGCCGGCCCATGCGCCCCAAGCGGCGGCGAGGGCGAGCGTGAGGCGTCGGGGCCAGGTGTCGCGGATGCCGGTGGTGGCGGTGAGGAGCTGGCCGAGTCCGGTGAGAACCAGCGGCACGAGCACGAGGGTGGGCTGCCACGAGCGGGTGAGCCACTCCGCGAGGCCGTCCTGGAATGGGTGCATCCACCACACGTGGGGGACGAGGTGCACGCTCGCGGCGATGAAGCCCAGCAGGCCACCGACGGTGAGCACGGTGCCGGTGAAGGTGGCGGGACGCTTCCACGGGACGATGGCGGACAGGGCGGACAAGATGGCGCCCAGCACGGTCATCCCGATGGCGGGCCACAGGAGCGAGCCCACGCCGAGGGGTTCGAGGAGCGATGCGAGGGGGCTCCAGCCCACGGTGGCCAGGACAAGGAGCCACACGGCGCCCATGGCTCGGCGACGGCGCTCGGAGGCGGTGGGACCGGTGGAGATGGGAACCTCAAGTGGGGGTGAACAGCGTAGTCGTGGAGGGATGCCGGGCTCAAGCGGTGGTGGGGTGCCGGTGCCGGTGACGGACGTCGGTCATCGTCGGTTGTCCCCCCCCTGGCCCAACCATCGGAGGTTCTGCCGGCACACCCGCTGCAAGGCGCGGCGGCGCTTCGATGGAGCTTGCCGCCATGACCGCTTCTCTCGCCCACCGTCCCACTCGATCCACCTCTGCCCGGTTCCAGCAGCCGGAGGCCCCGCTTCGGCTCGACCCGAGCGAGCGCTCGGCACTGGTGCACGAGACGGGCAACGGGGCGCTCGACGCAGCGTTCTTTGCCGGGGCGGACGGGGCGGTCCTCACGGCGGAGTGGGCGCTCGAGGAGGCCGGTCTGGCGGGGGGCGATGCCAACTCGAACCAGGCGCGGCTGGGGCGGATGGCGGCGGCGCAGGTGGTGAGTGGGGATGGGGCGCGGGGGGCGGCGTCGGTGGCGGAAGCGGCGCTCGAGCTGGTGTCGGCAAGTCATGGGCACCGGCTGCCGCTCGATGTGGTGCGGCGGCTGTCGGCGGTGCTGGACTGTGGACCGTCGCCGGCGGTGTTGGAGCGCGTGCTCGGGAGTGCCCGGATGCACACCGGAGCGCAGGCCGGGGAAGCGGCGCAGATGTTGGGGGCGCGGGCCTTCGCGGTGGGCACGGATGTGGCCTTTGCACCGGGGCTCTTTCGGCCGGGCACGCCCGAAGGCGACGAGCTGATTGCCCACGAGCTGGTGCATGTGGTGCAGTTTGTGGAGGGACGCCTGCCGGATGGGCCGGATGGGGGCGTGTCGGTGTCGAGCCCGTCGGATGCGCATGAGCGGGAAGCGGTGGCGGTGGCTTCTGCGGCGCGGGCTCAGCTGCACGACGACCCGGTCTTGGACTGCATCGTGGCCGACATCGCCAAGGGGTTGGGGGTGACGGTGCCCGAGGTGGTCGAAGGAGCACCCACCCACTCGTCCGACATCGTCACGGGAGCCGATGGTGCCGTGGAAGCGCCCCCGCGGGATGTGGAAGCAGACCTCGCGGAGGCGGGTGAGCAGACGGCTGCCACGCCTTCCGCCCTCGACCAACAAGCCGACGCACAGGCGTCCGACCGTGCAGCCCTCGCCGCGAAGGCCGATGCCATCCAAGACGGGGTGGCGGGTCCGCTCGACCGGCGGTAGGCTCGCCACGTCATTCCCGGCCTGCATGCTGCCGCCGGGTGGGAGGCCCCCTTTGCGTGTCCACGAACTTCACCGCTAAGCCCGACGCCTCTCTGCATCTTCTCGTGTGAACGCCGCCTGTGAGCGGTGGTTCGCCCGTGCTCTGGATTCCATCGAGCACGCCCGAGGCGTCGGACCCGTGAAGTCCCGTGTCTTGGTTCGTGTTCCATGTCTACTCCGCAATCCCGTACGTCCCTTTCCTGTCTCATCGTCAAGCACAGTCGCTCGCTGCTCGACCCCGCCCTGAAGCATGTGTGGTCGCGCCACTTCCAGCATCCCCGACGCATCTGCCGGCGGGTGGACTGGCTCCTCCGCGAGTGCGCCCGTGCAGGCTCACCTCTGATCGGTGCCCCTCCGCTCGCGTCCTTCGCCATCCTCGCCGATCAGACCTGGCAGCGACCGCTCCACGAGTGGTCGGGCGGGAGCTGGGCCTCACTCCTGCATCACCTGCTGGTCGTTGTTCCCGACGAGTTTCCAGCGGTGTTCACGCCGTCGCTCGGCGACGCCCGCGTTCGGAGCTGGGTGGGGCGCCCCGACTATGCCCGCAACATCCAGGCCCTGGCCATCCTGGGGCGAGGGGGTGGGCTGCGCGAGCTCCACCGCGAAGGCGTCTTTCCGCGGACCGTCCGCCGACCGGTCTTTCGCCTCCTGATGCAAGCGCCCTGTGGCGACAACCTGGAGCGGGCCGTCCGGCATGCGCAGCTTGTGTTGCATGGAGTGCCCGAGCGGTGGGTCCGGCAGTGGTGGCAGTCACGCTTGCAGCGGTTCCGGTCTGCGAAGGGAGAGCACTTGCTCGACCGCTTCATGGCCTGGCTCGGTCGCCACGGTGAGGTGCTCCCCGACGACGTCATCCCGGACATCCTCGAGTGGGCTTCGCGCGAGCTCATCCGTCGTCGCGACCCCACGCGCTTTCCGCCAGAAGCCGCTCTGCGTGTGGTGGCCGCCATGGTCGCCGACCGTCAGGCACCCCGCGTCGCCTGCGGACCGCTCCGGGCTCTGGGTGTCGAAGCGTGGGCCTCGACCGTCGACCAGGCCGAGTGGACCTTGCGGGAGATCCTGGCTGGTGAAGAGCTGGTCGCTGAAGGGCAGGAGCTGGGCCACTGTGTCGCCACCTATGGGCGCCGGGTGCAAAGCGGTCGGAGCAGCATCTTCTCGCTGCGCCGGGATGGTGTGCGCGTGCTCACGGTCGAAGTGCGGCCGGAAGGGCGCGCCATCGTGCAGGTCCGTGGCCTCCACAACCGGATGCCGCGTCCGATGGAGCGTGCGCTGTTGTGTCAGTGGGCCGTGGCGCGCGACCTGACGGTGGACCGCTGGTGAGGCCACGTCATCGGTGGCCTTGGGCTTGAAAGACGCGAGGCCGCCCGCCAGCCCGGTGAGTGGGCGGGGGTGGTGCGGGCGGTCGCGTGGGAAGCACAAGTGCCCGCCGGTCCACGAAGGTGAGCCGGGGTGGTGCGGACAGCTGTGGGATGCTCGGGCGGGACTGCCAGCGACCGCTCGGGACGCTGGGGTGGTGCAGTCAAGCTCAAGATCGAATGGGTCATGAGAAAACCAAACAACATCTCATGAACCCTGATGCGTGGTCAATCCAAGGTGCGTCCATCTCTTGGGACGGATTCGCGAAAGGCGTAGTGAAGGGAGTTCTTGAAGAATTGAGGAGATGAGCGTGTGCCGGCGTCCAGGTCGAGCGTTGGAGCGTCTCGAGATCGATGGTCCGGGGTGCCCGGCCTCCGGTGATCGCGCTACGGCTCGGAGGTTCCCCCGGAGTTTCCATGTCGACTGAAGCCATCGAAGCTGGCGCGCGTGCGCTCGCCCGACTCGTCACGCACTTCGAGCTCGAGCGAATCGAGGACACCATCTTCCGCGGGTCGTCTCGCGACCTGGGCTGGGGGCGTGTGTACGGCGGCCAGGTCCTGGGACAGGCCTTGGTTGCAGCAGCTCGGACAGTGCCCGAAGACCGGGTCCCCCACTCCTTGCATGCCTACTTCTTGCGACCGGGGGATGCCTCGATTCCGGTGGTCTACCTGGTCGACCCCATCCGCAACGGACGCAGCTTCAACACCCGTCGGGTCGTTGCGATGCAGCGTGGTGAGGCCATCTTCAACCTCTCCGCGTCGTTTCAGAGGGTCGAGGGCGGCTTCGACCACCACGGAGCCCCGCCCGATGTTCCCGGGCCCGAGTCCCTCCAGAGCGACCTCCAGCGGGCCATCTCCATGGCCGACCGACTGCCGCCGAAGCTGGCTGCACGCGCCACCCGACCCGGTCCCATCGAGACCCGTCCCGTGGGCGCGCACGACCCCATCGCCCCCACCCCCACGTCGGCCGAGCGGTACGTCTGGTTCCGCGCGCGGGGAGCGCTCCCCGACGACCCCGCCGTCCATCGCGCCCTCTTGGCCTATGCCTCCGACACCCACTTCCTGGTCACGAGCCTCCAGCCGCACGGCGTGAGCTGGCTGACCCCCGGCATCCAGATCGCCAGCCTCGACCACGCCATGTGGTTCCACCGCCCGTTCCGGATGGACGACTGGTTGCTCTATGCCATCGACGGCCCCTCCACTTCGGGGGCACGGGGGCTGGTCCGTGGCCAGTTCTTCCAGGACGGCCGTCTGGTGGCCAGCACAGTGCAAGAAGGCCTGGTGCGTGACCGTCGGGAGCGTAGCGGACAGCGGTAGGCGGGCCGGCGGAGGCGCGGCTTGCACCTTCCGATGAACGGCTAGCCTGCAACCGCACCCACGTCGGCGGCTGTGGCCACGCCCGACAACCAGGGCAATGCGGCAGCGGCGAACTGGAGAATGTACAGCGCCACGGCGCCCAGCAAGAACCAGCGAGAGCGGGTGCGCCAGGCTGTGGTGGGCAGCGGACGGGCCCGGAACCAGAGGAAGTAGGCGCCCACGGCGAACACGGCGCCGGAGAGCCCATCCACAAACCAGTGTTGGTCCAGTGCCAGGGTGGACCACCACACCATCGCCGCCAGGATGCCCACCACCACGGCCACGCCACGGTCGAGGCGCCAGCAGAGGAGCGCGGCCAGGACCGTCTCGCCAACATGCATAGACGGGAAGCAATTGAGGGGAGGGTCGACCCACCGCATCAGGGCCACGCCCCAGGTCCAGAGGTCGGTCACGGGGATGGGCGACCGGGGCACGGTGACCGGCCACAACAGCCAGAAGGGGACGCCGCAGGCCAGGAGGGTGGCGTAGGCTCCGGCGCCGCGGAGCAGCACCCGGCGGTCGTCGACGATGCAGACCGGGACGACCGCCAGGGCGTAGATGCCCAGGTAGACCACCACCGAGGGGGCGTAGAATGGGACGATGTGGTCGAGCGCGACCGGCAGCTCACGGGCCATGGCGTCGGCGGCCATCGTGTAGTTGATGGCGGTGTAGGTGCCGACCGACCCGATGAGGCTGGCGAAGAGCAGCCCCCATCGCAGCTGTGTAGAGACGGGCTGGTGCGCCGGCGCGATGGTCTCGGAGGTCCGTTGCATCGGCGCATTGTCGCACAATGCGGTTGGTGCCGCGTCGGCCTGGCTCGAAGCGGATACACTTTTCGGCAGCGGCATGGAAACCGGTGGATCCACGGAGTCGACAGACCCGTGTGGGGCCGGCTCAATCGTCGGGAGGATCGAGTGAAGCAGCGCACGAGCAGGGCGGTGTGGGCCACGCCGGGTACGGTCGCCCGCGTGGGTGTGATGGGCGCAGTGGTGGTTGTGACATCCACAGCGTGGGCCGGACCGCGCGCGAAGGCACTCAAGGCTATCGAAGCGGAGGACTACCGAGGCGCGAAGAAAGCGCTCCAGGACCTCGACGACTACCTGGGCTCCGCCAAGACTGAGATTCTGCCTCGAGCGGTGGGCCTCCGGTACCAGACCGAAGCGCTCTACCACCACAAGCGAGGCAAGGAGTCCGACACCCTGAAGGCGCTCCGGCAGGCTTGTCTCGTGCATCCCGCCGGCAAGCCCAACCCCGACATCCTGGGCGCAGGCGCGCTGGTCGACATGTACTATGCGGTGTGTTCCGAGGTGCAGCAGCGGCCCGAGGTCGACCTGGCCGCCCTGAACTTGCCAGATGCACCGCTCCGGGTCGATGGTGTGGTGCCCGGCGATGAGTTCCCGGTCCGCACGGGTCGGCACCTGGTGCAGGTCCAGTGTGCGGATGAGTCCTGGTCGTCGCAGTGGTCGGAGCTCACCGCGGCGGCCGACTGGGGGGCGGGATGCGAGGGAGGTGCGTTCGCTGCGGCAGAAGCGCCCGCGTCCGACGACCCCATGGACATGGTGCCGTTCTTTGGTGGGGATGAAGGCGACGATGGTGGCACCACCATGTCCGAAGAGCCGGTCGCCGAAGAACCGGTCGAAGAACCGCCCGAAGCCGTCCCGCCTCCAGCTCCCGAGGCTGCGGCACCGCCAGCGCCCGAGGTGGAGCCGCCCGCTCCCGAGGTGGAGGCGAGCGCTGCCCCCGCCGATGGGTCGGCCTACGCGCTGCAGGTGTCCTGTGCGCCCGACCCATGCTCGGTTCAGATCGACGGTGAAGACCGCGGCTCCACCACCCTCGAGGTGGAGCTCGCCGCCGGCATGTACGACCTCACCCTCGTGGCGGGGAAGAAGAAGATCGAGCGCAAGGTGTCCTTGTCGGCCGACCACCCCACCACCATCGTGAGCTGGAACCACCGCAAAGACGACTGGGAGATGAAGCAGCCCCGCGCAGATTGATCTCGCAGTGACCCCTCTCGCCCGCGCCGGTGTTGAAGCCTCCGAGACCAAGGAGGCGGACATGCGTTGGCAGGTGGCATTGGTGGGTGGCGTTGCATTGGGTGCGTCGGGTTGTGTGGTGGCCAAAGAGGGCACGTGGACCTTCGATGGCGACATCCGGCGCGTGGTGGTCGAGCTGGGCAACGGCGACGCCGAGATTGTGCCGTCCGGCACGTCCAAGACACACGTGGAGCTCGACTTTGGAGGGGTCTCGTTGTCGCCGGTGGGGCCCTACAGGTCGGGCAACGCGGTCTACGTGAACCTGCTCTGCGACGGTGTGTGCGGCGGCGACGTGTTCGTGGAGGTGCCCGACGACGTGTGGGTGGAGGCCCACGTGCATCGGGGCGACCTCGACATCGACGGCCTCTACGGCGGAGAGCTCGACGCCATCGTGGGTGCGGGCGACCTCACCATCACAGACACCAGCGTGCCGCGTGTGGGGACGTCGGTGGGTGCGGGCGACGGCTCGATCGAGCTCGATGAGGTGGGCTGTGTGTCGGTGCAGGTGGGGGCCGGAGATGCCTCGCTCGACGTTCCGGCAGGGGCCTACAAGCTCGGGGTGTCTGTGGATGCCGGCCACCTCGAGGTCGACGGCGGCATCGTGCAAGATGATCGGGCCGAGCGCTGCATCCGAGGCCACGTGCAGGCCGGGCACCTCGACATCTCGTCGTACTGACCAGACGCAGAAACCCCCGGCGCACCCGAAGGCGGACCGGGGGTGTTCGGGGTGGGGTCACTCGCCGAGGAGTGTCTCGACCCGACCTTCGATGCGGCCTTCCACGCCGGAGCCGGTGTAGGCTTCGTCGATGCGCATCTCCTGGTCGAGGAGAATCATGAAGGGGATGCCGCCGGTGTAGAGGCCGGCGCTTCCCAGGCCGCTGGTGGCGCTGCTGAAGTTGCGGCGGTTGCCGAGGACCGGGAAGGTGAGGCCGAAGCGGTCGGCCCAGTCGGTGAGGAAGGCGTCGTCGACGTTGCCGGTGCCACGCCAGTCGTCGATCATGGCGTGCACGATGACGAAGCCGTCTTCGCGGTGGTCGTTCCAGAGGCCTTCGGCACCTTCGGCGACGGTCTGGCACGGGCCACACCAGCCAGCGGAGAAGTCGAGGAGGATGACCGTGCCGTAGAACTGGTCGAGGGTGACCTCGGTGCCGTAGCGGTCGACGCCGTTGATGGGGGGAAGGACGTCGCCCTCGCCCCAGGAGGAGCCTTCAGCCGGAAGGTCGCCGGACATGTCGGGCCAGATGCCGTCGCCCGGCCAGCTGAACTTGTTGGCGGGGTCGCTGCCCTCGTCGACCTCGAAGCCGTCGTCGAGGCCGTCGCCGTCGGAGTCGGCGTCGTTGGGGTCGGTGCCGAGGGCTTCTTCGTCTTCGTAGGTGAGGCCGTCGCCGTCGTCGTCGGACAGGGGGTCGACTTCGCCTTCGCCCTCTCCTTCGCCCTCACCTTCGCCTTCGCCTTCCCCTTCGCCTTCTCCCTCACCTTCGCCTTCGCCTTCGCCGGACTCGTCGTCCTTGCCTTCGCCGTCGGGGTCGCATGCCATCGAGAAGGATGCGACAAGGGGGAGCATGAGGAGGAGGGTGCGGACAGACATGGGGATTCTCCTGTGGCGGCCAGGCGAGCCGCTTTCGGTGCCACTGTAGCGAGAAATCGACCGAATGGTGGATTCTTGACCGTTCTCGTGCGTTTTGGCCTCGGCTCTGTGAACATGCGCCGTTGCTGAAACCTCGGGACGTGGAGCAAGGGTGGAGATCGGCCGTGGCGCACGCGCAGCTGTGGTTCGGGGTCAGCTGCCGCGGAGGACTGCCCGGGGCTTCACCTGGAGCGCCCGCAGGTTGCCGATGACGCCCGCGACGGCCGTGCCCAGCGAACACGCCACCACCGCCAGGAGAGACGGCACCACCAGCGGTTCCCAAGACAGGCGCATGAGCTGGGTCTGCACGCCCCAAGCGAGCACGTTGGCACCCAGAGTGCCCACGAGTCCGGCCACAAGGCCCACCAGCGCATACTCCACCGCCAGCATTCCAGCGGCTGCCGCCCGCGTGACGCCCAAGGTCTTGAGCAGCGCGATCTGGCGTGCGCGCTGCGTGGTGGAGGCCCCCACGCTGGCGAACAGGATGACCACCCCCGCAATGGCTGTGAAACCGCCGAGCGACCGGATGGCGAGGGCGAGGCGTTCGAGGATGCCCTTGGCCTGGTCGCGGATCTGGCGGACGTTGATGAGCGTGATGTTGGGGAAGTCGACCGCGAGGGCGTCTTGGAGGCCGGCTTCGTTGCCCTCGGGGAGCTGGAAGGTGACGATGCGCGAGCTGGGAGCGTCGTCGAGAACGCCCGGTTCCACGAGCACGAAGAAGTTCATCTCCATCGACTCCCACCGCACGTCGCGGATGCTCGTGACCTGGAGCGGCACCTTCACGCCTTGGATGTCGAAGGTGATGGACGACCCCACGCCCACCCCCAGGCGCTCGGCAAAGCGGGTCTCGAGGCTGATCTCGTCGACGCCATCGAGGTGGGCCCACGCGCCTTCTTTGATGGTGTTGTGGGACGGGATGTCGGCGCGGATGCCCAGGCGCTGCTCGCGGGTGTAGGCCCAGCGGGCGTCGTCGTCGAGGTCGGCCACGAGGGTCTCGGTAGGGACGTGGTCGATGGCGGCGATGCGGCCCATCACCATGGGGGCGGACTGGACGCGCCGGCTGTCCATCTCGCCGAGAACCTGCTCCACGCCGGGCCACTGGGCGGGCTGTACGTCGATGAGGAAGGCGCTGGGGGCGGTGTCGGGGAAGGCATCGCCCAGCTGGGAGGTGACCCGGTGCTGCAGCAGCCAGGTGCCGAGCACCACGACGACCCCGAGGGCCAGGGCCACCATGGCGGAGAGGGTGCCAGCGCCCGGACGACCGAGGGAGCGCAGCGCGTGGCGCATCACCCAGCGGTCCTGGCGTTCACCGAGGCGTCCGAGGCCCGACGACAGGCGGTCGGCGATGAGGCCGAGCAGCACCACCACGAAGGCGACGGCACCGCTGAAGACGAGGCCGGTGGTGAGGTCGCCGGCCTGGACCACCGACACACCCACCAAAGCGGCGGCCAGGAGGGCGATCCCAGCAGCACGCTGCCCGGTGGACATGGGCAGGGGCTCCACTGTGCGACGCATCACGCGGATGGGGGGCACGAGCTGGGCCTGACGGAGCGGGGCCCACGCGAACAACAGCGCGATGCCGGTGCCGAGGGCGGTGCCCTGGAGGATGGCGAGGGGCTGGAAGGGGTCGACGGCGCTGTTGGGCAGGATGTCGCCGAGCATGAGCGGCACGACGAGCAAGCAGGCGGTGCCGGCGAGGGCCCCCACCAGGCTGCCCGCGAGGCCGAGCAGGGCGGTCTGGGCGAGGTAGACGCGGCCCACCTCGCTCGGTGTGAGCCCCAGGCAGCGGAAGGTGGCGACTGCGTCGAAGCGCCTCGCCAACCAGGCGCGGATGACCTGGGCCACACCTGCACCGCCCACGAGCAGCGACAGGAGCGCCACGAGGCCCAGGAAGGTCTCGGCCTGTTCGATGCCTCGGCGGAGGCCCGGGTTGCCTTCGGTCCAGGTCTCGACGCGGGTCCAGGCGGCGATGTCGGGCTGGCGCTCGAGCCAACCGGCCAGCTTGGTGGCCGACTCGACGTCGGGGGTCTTGTACAGCGCCTTGTAGGTCATGCGGCCGGTGGTGCCGGCGAGACCGCTGCGCTCGAGGGCATCCATGGACAAAAACACCCGAGGACCCGGCGACAGCGAGGCCTCCATGCGGTCGGGCTCGGCCAGCACCTCTCCGGCGATACGGAAGGTGGTGTCGCCGATGCGCAGGGAGTCGCCGCGCTGAAGCTGCAGCCGGCGGAGGAGCGAGGGCTCGACCACGATCTGGTCGGGCGTGAGCAGGCCCGCCAGGCCCCCAGCGGCGGGGTCGACCTCGACGGTGCCATAGAAGGGGTAGGGGCCCTCCACCGCCTTGAGCTCGACCAGGATGCTGTCGATGACGCCTTCTTGCTGCTCCACCGCCGACACCATCGTGGTGAAGACCCGCAGCTCGGCCTGTTCGGCCACCAGCTCGGGCGGCACCTGGTCGAGGGCCTCGGGCAGCATGCGACGGCTCGTGACGGCCACATCGGCGGCCAGCATGGGCCGCGCCTCGCTCTGCATGGCCCCCTGGACGGAATCGGCGAGGCCGGCCACGGCCACCACCGCGGCCACACCGACCGCCAGGCACGCCACGAAGAACAGCACGCGAGACTGTGCGCCCCGCAGCTCGCGGCGCAACAGCGTGAGGAGCAGGCGGAAGCTCATCCGGCCGACCGGGCGTCGCCGTCGATGCGCTCGATGCGGCCATCGCGGAGGTGGATGCGCACATCCGCGCGGGCGCCGATGGCGGGGTCGTGGGTGACCATCACGATGGTGCAGCCCGACTCGTGCTGGAGGCGGTCGAGGGCTTCGAGCACGCGGCCGCCGGTGGGGCCGTCGAGGTTGCCGGTGGGTTCGTCGGCGAGGAGGATGCCCGGCTTGGCGGCGAAGGCGCGTGCGACCGCCACCCGCTGTTGCTCACCGCCCGACAGCTGCGCGGGGTAGTGGTGGCCCCGCTCGGCGAGTCCGACGGTCTCAAGGAGGGCATCGGCCCGCTGCCGGGCTTCGGTGGGCGGCGTGTCGAGCAGCTCGAGCGGGAACATCACGTTCTCGCGCGCCGTGAAGGTGTCGAGCAGCTGGAAGCTCTGGAACACGAAGCCCAGGCTGGTGCGCCGCCAGCGAGCCAGCGCATCTTCGTCCATCGCGTGCACCGGCTGACCACCCACGTGCACCTCGCCGGCCGACGGCTGGTCGAGGCCCGCCAGCAGCGCCAGCAGAGTGGACTTGCCGCTGCCCGACGGCCCCAGGATGGCCACCGACCGACCTTGCTCGATGTCGAATGAAACGTCGTCGAGCACGGTGATCTCACGGTCGCCAGAGCGGAGGCGGCGGGTGAGTCCGCGGACGGAGATGGCGGGCGAGGTGGGGGGGGCCATGGCAATCCCGGGCAAGATGGCGCCCCTCTGCGCACAGATCGAAGCATGTCGAGGCCAGATCTGCGGGGCGGGGCGAATGAGCGGTTAGCCCGGGGGCATGAATGGTCCTCGTGTCGTCTCTGCATTCGCCTGTGCTCCACCTCGACGGAATGGACGCTGGCTTCGTTGGGTTGGGTCTGCTCTGCTGCTGGGGCTCGTCGCCTGTGGCTCGGAGCCTCCCCCCGCTCCGGCTCCCGCTCCGGCTCCCGAGCAAGCCGCTGACTTCAAGGTGGTGGTGCTGGGCGACAGCATCACGGCGGGCCTCGGCCTGCCGGTCGACCGCGCCTTCCCCGCGGTGGTGCAGCAGACCCTCCGCGCCGAAGGCCTCGACCTCGACGTGCAGAACGCCGGCGTGAGCGGCGACACCAGCACCGCGGGTGCGGCCCGCGTGAACTGGCTGCTCAAGCAGAAGCCCGACGTCCTGGTGGTGGAGCTGGGCGGCAACGACCTCCTGCGCGGCCAGCCGGTCGCGGTCACCGAAGCCAAGCTCGACGAGATCGTGGCGGCCGGTGTGGGGGCGGGCGCAAAGGTGGTGCTGCTGGGCATCACAGCCCCCGGCAGCGTGGGCGCCGAGCACAAGGCCGCCTTTGACAGCATCTACCCCAAGGTGGCCGAAAAACACGGCGCCATCCTGGTTCCGGGCTTCCTCGATGGCCTGATGGGCAAGCCCCACCTGCTGCAAGGGGATGGGCTGCATCCCACGGCGGATGGCCAGAAAGTGCTGGCCGAGGCCCTGGTGCCCGTGGTGCGGCAGCTGATGCAGTAGGGGCCCTCCGGTGCGCAGCACCTCCGGGGCCGAGGAGCCAAGGTCTCCTCGGCAGGGCCCCCTCCGCCTCGCTGCGCTCGGCACCTCCCCCTGAAGGGGGAGGACTGGGAGAACGACGATGTTCTCACGGTTCTGGTGGAGGAGTTCCGCGGGGCAGGAGGGGGCCCCTCCGTCGGCTTCGCCGCCACCTCCCCCTGAAGGGGGAGGACTGTGAGAATGGCGATGTTCTCACGATTCTGGTGGAGGTGTTCCGTAGGGCAGGAGGGGCCCTCCGCCTGGAGGGGGAGGTCTGTGAGAACGGATGTTCTTCGCCGACGGGAGGATTGTTGTGCCCACGAGCTCGGTCAGCCTCGACCGAGTCGTTCGGAGCGTGAGCGCTAGCGAACAAAGCGACGAATCGGGCACCAACCCATCGATTCATCGTCCCCCGAGCCCATCGAACCGCGGACCCGACAGCCGGCCCGGGACCAGGCACCAGCTGTCGAACCCTGCGAACCATCATCCGTTGGCACTGGGCCCGCACAGGGGGTCCAGGGGGACGTACGGAGCGAAGCGAGTCGTCCCCCGGCCGGAGGGGCCCGGGGAGGACGGAGTTCTCCCCGGAGAACAGGGGGTGTCCGGGGGACGGAGTCCCCCGCTGGTGCACGAGCAGTCAGCCTGGAGGCTACCTCGACCGAGGACGCGGTGTTTGTCGGTGGAGTGCACGACTTGTGCGGGTAGGAGACCCCTTCAGGGGGAGGTGGCCGCGAAGCGGTCGGAGGGGGCCCAGCCCTTGCCCCCATCAGCCCTTCTTCGACACCACCCGCAACAGCCGCGCCCGCAGCTCCCCCACACCTTCGCCATTGAGCGACGACAGCGCGTGCAGCTCCGGCACACCCAGCCCCTTCCGCAGCTTGGCCAGGATGGACTTCCGCTTGCTCTTGGGCAGCTTGTCCACCTTCGTGGCCACCACCAGGTACGGAATCTCCGCGCCTGTGAGTCCGCCCAGCAGCGCCAGGTCGAGCTTCTGAGGCGGGTGCCGGCTGTCCACCAGACACACCACCAGCCGGAGCGTCTCGCGGCTGCCCAGGTAGCCCTCCACCATGCCCTTCCAGCGTGCTTGCACGTCTTCGGGCACCTTGGCGAAGCCGTAGCCGGGGAGGTCGGCGAGCATGTACCGGTTGTCGACCTTGAACAGGTTGATGGTTTGCGTTCGACCGGGGCTGCGGCTCACGCGGGCGGCGCTCTTCCGGCCGAGCACGCCGTTGATGGCGCTGCTCTTGCCCACGTTGGACCGACCCGCAAAAGCCACCTCGGGCAGCTCGGGGGCGGGGAGTTCGTCCGGGAAGCTGCCGATGAATTGCACGCTTCCGGGAGGCTTGGGGGTTTGCTTCTTGCGTTCCATGCTCCCCCGGTAGCCGCACGAGGCTACGATGACGAGCATCCTGTGCGCGCGAGAGACAGCCCGTGTTCTCCTGGTCTGCCCCCCAAGCCCTCCACGTCACCCGCACCCTGCCGGCAGACCGGCGGGTCTACCTCGTCTCCGACCTCCACCTCGGCGACGGCACGCGGTCCGACACCTTCATGGGCAAAGACCGCGACCTCATTGCGCTCCTCGACCGCATCCGCCGCGAGGGCGCCCACCTCGTCATCGCCGGCGATGCCATCGACTTCCCCCAGGCGTGGTCCATGAGCCGGGTGCTCCGCGCCCACGCACGCCTCATCGGAGAGCTGTCCCGCCTCGCCGACACCAACGGCGTCACGTACATCTGGGGCAACCACGACTACGACATCAGCCTGTTCAAGGATCTCTTGCGCTTCGATGTGTGCAGCAGCCTGCGCATCGGCGACCGCATCCTCGTCGAGCACGGCTACCAGTTCGACCGCCACCTCGGCGCCGACCTCTCCGGGGCCCACGTCGCCACGCTCACCCACCACATGGCCGAGCGCATCACCGGCCACTGGCTCCGGCTCCCGCTCGAGCAGTTCTACAACCCCGTCAACCGGGTGGCCTTCTGGGTCTTCCACAAGGCCGCGCTCTGGGTCGACCTGCTCCATCGCTTCTGGACCAGCGTGGGCCGCCCCGACGTGATGGCTGAACAGCGCCGCGCCATCGAGTACTGGACCCGCAACCAGCTCGGCGACGCCGCCATGCTCTTCGACGGCGTGTGCCGGGCCCTCCCCACCCTCCAGCTCGACGCCCTGGTGTGCGGCCACTCCCACATCCCCGGCCGCATCGAGATGCCCGACGGCAAGGTGTACGTGAACACCGGCAGCTGGACCTTCGCCTCCAGCCAGTACGCCGTGTGGGACGGCGAAGACTTCATCGTGCGCGACTGGATCAGCGGCAAGGTGTACCAAGACGAGCTGTACCAGAACCTCCTGCGCGGCGACACCGACGGCCAGGGTGTGCTGGAGTGGTGGTCGGAGAACTACCTGGGCTGGATGCGCTTCCGGTGCGGAGAAGAAGGCGCCCTGCCGCCATTGCCCCGTCCTCTGGTCCCCCGGTCGGCAGCGAAGTAGAGCACGCGCACATCGAGCACCCTGGAGCTCCCCATGCGCGTCGACGGCAAGCACTACCGCACGGTCTGGATGGAGGGCGGCACGGTCCGCCTCATCGACCAGCCCCGCCTCCCCCACGAGTTCCGCATCGTGGACATGGCCACCCACAAAGACACCGCAGACGCCATCTCTACGATGATCGTGCGGGGTGCCGGCGCCATCGGTGCCACCGGGGCTGCGGGCATGGCCCAGGCCGCCCTCGAAGCCCCCGACGACGGCTTCGACGCCTACATCCAGGAAGCCGCCGCCACTCTGCGCGACACCCGGCCCACCGCCCAGAACCTCTTCTACGGCATCGACACCGTGCTCGCGGCCATCGCATCCGCCGGTGGAGACCTCGCCGCCGCCCGCAAGGCCGCCGTAGATGCCGCCCAAGCGGTCGCCGACGACGATGCCGCCTGCTGCGAGTCCATCGGCCAGCACGGCGCCCACCTCATCAACAACGGCGACGGCGTGGCCACCCACTGCAACGCCGGCTGGCTGGCCTTCGTGGACTGGGGCAGCGCCATCTCCCCCATGTTCGCCGCCCACCGCCAAGGCACCCAGTTCAAGGTGTTCGTCGACGAGACCCGACCCCGCAGCCAGGGCGCACGGCTCACCGCCTGGGAGCTCCTGGGCGAAGGCATCGAGCACTACGTCATCGCCGACAACGCCACCGCCCTGCTGATGCGTCGTGGCGAGATCCAGCTGGTCATCGTGGGGGCCGACCGCATCGCCGCAAATGGCGACGTCGCCAACAAGATTGGCACCTACCCCACGGCCCTCGCCGCAGCCGACAACGGCGTGCCCTTCTACGTGGCGGCCCCCACCACCACCATCGACCCCAACTGCCCCACCGGCGACGACATCCCCATCGAAGAGCGGGGCAACGAAGAGGTCAAGTACACCTGGGGCCAGACCGACGACGGCCAGTTCCTCCGCGTGCGCACCACCCCGGCCGCTTCACCCGCCCGGAACCTCGCCTTCGACGTCACGCCCGCGCGTCTCATCGCCGGCATCATCACCGAGAAGGGCATCCTCCCCGCCACGCCCGAAGCCATGCAGGCCGCCGCCCGCCGGATCGGCTGAACGCGCCAGGCGCACACCATCGGGGCCCGGCACCACCGGTGCTTCGGTGGATGGATGGTCGCCCCACTTCCGAAAGAGGTGGTGGGTGGGGGCGATGAGCGTGGCATCCGGCGGCACCACCGCTCCTGGGGCAAGGCGCACGCCCTGGCCCACCACCGCCCGGTGGCCTACGGCACAGCCCAGGAAGTGATGGCCCGTGTCGACCCTCTGGCCCGGCGCGGTCTCGGTGCGAATGGCCCGTCCGAAGCTCAGGTCGAGGGCTGCCACGCCCCACGCCAGGAAGCTGTCGCGGCCGAACACACACATCTGGTAGCCCGGTCCGGCCGACACCCGCGCGCCCGGAAACAGCGTGCTGAAGCGCAGGTTGCCATAGGGCCCGATGCGGCTTCCCGCGGCCATCACCGTGGAGACCACCGTGGCGTGGGCATCGACCACCACGTTGTCTTGAAGCACCGACCCCCGCACCACGGCATGGGGGCCGATGTGCACCCCTGCACCGATGCGGCTGGCCTCGACCACCGCCGTGGGGTGGATGACACATTCGGGGCCGGTCTCGACCAGAGCCGCCGCGAGCGCAGACTCGGACCACCCACCGGCCTTCCACACCATCCGGGCCCCCTGGACCACCTTCTGCCACAACGGTGCATCGCCAAAGCGGTCGCGGGCGGCATAGGCCTCGGCCTGGATGGCCAGCTGGTTCACCCGCATCAGGTGCGTCCAGTGCTGGACCAGGTGCACGCAGGCGGCCCCCACCCGAAGAGGTCGGTGGGCATGCGCCAGCCGGGGGTGGCTGGTGTGGGCGCCGTGGTCTTCCAGGTCGAGGTCGACCGTCACGGGCTCCAGGCCAGCCAGCTCGGCAGCCCCGGTCGTCCAGCCCAGCTCCATGACACCCTGCTGGGGCACATCTTGGAGCGAGCCGTTGGTCTGCCAGAATGCAGGGTCGTCCACCCGAAGGCGTCCAGGAGGACCAGCCAAGAGCTTTTTCAGCGCCGCACCCGTGAACCACTGTCGGTCGGTGAAGACCACCACCCGCGCACCCGCCGACGGTCGGTCCACCAACACTGCCCCCGCCTCCGCGAGCGCCTTGTCCTGGGCCTCCGCAAGCGTGTGCTCCAAGACCGGCAGTGCACCCACCGGGTCGTCCCAGGGGTGCACACACGTATCGGTGGGGATGCGGACCGCTTCGAGGCGGCCCCCCGAGCGGTTCAGCGCCGTGCTCACGTGGGCTTCATCTCACCCGACTGCAGGCGACCCCAGTAGTCGTCGAGACCCTTGCGCACCTTGCCCGAGAGCAGCAGGAGGCCCAGGATGTTGGGGAAGGCCATGCCCAGCACCATGAGGTCGGAGAAGTCGAGCACGTTGCCCAGCTTGAACACCGCACCGAAGAACGTGGCCACGCAGAACAGGAGCTTGTACGGCAGCGAGGCCCACGCGCCGAAGAGGTGCACCGCGCAGCGCTCGCCGTAGTAGCTCCACGAAATCATCGTGGAGAAGGCGAAGAGCACCACCGCGAAGCTGAGCACCTTGGGGAACCACGGAAGGGCGGTGCCAAAGGCGTGGGCGGTCATCTCCACACCGTCGCCCACACCGCTCTGGTAGGCACCGGTGATGACGACCACGAGGCCGGTCATGGTGCAGACCACGATGGTGTCGATGAAGGGCTCGAGCAGAGCCACGATGCCTTCGCGCACGGGCTCGCTGGTGGCGGCGGCCGAGTGGGCGATGGACGCCGAGCCCACGCCGGCTTCGTTGCTGAAGGCCGCGCGGCGGAAGCCTTGGATGAGCGCGCCGATGAGGCCGCCGATGCCGGCTTCGAGGGTGAAGGCGCTGCGGAACATGGTGGCGAAGGCATCGGGCACGGCCGAGGCGTTGACCATCAGGATGTAGAGGGCCGCGACCACGTACACACCGCACATCACCGGGACGATGAAGCCGGCGATGGCGCCGATGCGCTTGATGCCGCCGAGGATGACCGCAGCGACGAGCACGGCCATGATGACGCCGAACACCCAGGCCTTGTCGGCGAAGAAGGGCACCTCTCCAGACACCGCCACGAAGGCCTGGTTGGACTGGAACATGTTGCCGCCGCCCAGGCTGCCGCCGATGCACATGAGCGCGAAGACGACCGCCAGCACCTTGCCGAGGGGGGCCATGCCAAGCTCGGCCAGCCCCTTGTAGAGGTAGTGCATCGGACCGCCGGACACCTGGCCCTTCGAGTCGCGGATGCGGTACATCTGGCCGAGCGTGCACTCGGTGAACTTGGACGACATGCCCAGGAAGCCGGCCACAATCATCCAGGGGATGGCACCCGGGCCACCTGCCGCGACCGCGAGGGCCACGCCGGCGATGTTGCCGAGGCCCACGGTGGCGGACAGGGCGGACGACAGAGCCTTGAAGTGGCTGATCTCACCGTGTTCTTCGGGGCTGTCGTAGCGACCGGCGGTGACGGCGATGGCGTGGCCGAAGGCGCGCAGGTTCACGAACTGCATGCGCAGGGTGAAGAACACGGCACCGAAGACCAGCCAGGCCACCACGAGCGGCACCGAGATGTCGGCCGGGTTGGCGAGGGTGGTGTCTTTGACGGTCTCGGCGGCCGACCGCAGCTTGAGCTGGCCGTCGGAGCCCACCGAGCGGACCTCCCACTTCGCTTCGTCGAGGGTGACCATGCGGCCGGGCTTGAGGTCGAGAACCGCGCGGTCGACCGGGTACCGGGTGGCCAACACACCAAGGGCCTCGCCTTCGGCCTGAACCACGACGAGGGGATGCTCGCCGCGGTCGCGGAGGACCCGCACAGTGGAGAGGTCGGCCGGTGCGTCCTTCACCAGGAGGTCGCCAACCTTCAGCCCGTCGGGACCTGCGACCGCAGCCGACGGGAGGGCCTCGCCGCAGGTGTCGAAGTCGGCACACGGGGCCATGGGTGCCGAGCCCGGTCCGGCGAGAGCAAAGAGCTTGTCGCCCACTTCGGACACACGGGCCGTGCGACCGGCCGACAGCTCGATGCGTTCGTCGGCGGCGGGATGGGCGAGCACCTCGTCGGCCGCGGACTCCCGCACGTCTTTGAAGACGTAGCCCTCGCCCGAGCGGTACTCGACCACCTCCTGGCCGTCGACCATCGGGGCGGCGCCGTCTTCCGTGGGGGGCAGCTCGCCGGGGGGCAGGGAGTTGTCCCACGCCACCACGTCCCAGAACATCACGGTGAACAGCGGCCCCACCAGCCACTCGCCGAAGAGCGCGTCGATTTGCTCGGCGGGAGTGGGCTCGGCGGCCGAATCGTCGCCTGCCAGAGCAGGCGGCGTGACGGTCAGCCCCACCAAGAGAGCGAGCACCAAGGCCCAGAGGTGGGTGGCAGAGCGTCCCGCTCGGCTCGATTCGCGAATAGACATCCCTCTCCCCGGGTGGGCCAAGGGTGGCGCCAGTGGCCACTCTCGCCCCGAAGCTGACATCGATCATCCGCCCCTATCGAGCGGCTTCGGTCCCCGCATCCGCGAGATGATGGGTGACCACGCCCGGATGCTCGACCGCCAGCGCGGCCTGTTCCAGCCGTAGATCGCGGGCCAGCACCCGAGCATCCAGCCGCTCGGCACGGTCCAGCGCCCGCTGCAGCTCCCGCGCGGCCTCCGACAAGCGGCCAGCCCCACGCAGGCCCCGCGCCAGCAACAAGCGCCCGGTCACTGCGGTCTCCAGGTCACCGAGCGAGCGGGCTTCGTCGATGAGGTGCTGGAGGCGGTCGAAGAGCCGTCGTGCGCCCGTCCCGGTCCACCGCGTGCGCCGCAGCTCGAGGAAGGCGAGGAAGAGGTCGTTCATCACCAGCCCGCGTCGCCACCCGAGCCGCTCGGCGATGGCCCGACTGTCGGTGAACGCCGCCCACGCCCGGCCGTGCTCCCCCCGCCGAAGCCAGGTGTCCCCGATGTTGTGCAGGTTGATGGCGGCCCCTCGGCGGTAGCCAAGCCCCTCCCGGATGCGTCGGGCAGCCTCGAAGCAAGCGATGGCTTCGTCGTACTCCCCCGCGGCGTGGTGCACGATGCCGATGTTGTTGCGCACCTTGCCTTCGAGGATGCGGTTGCCCGACTCGATGGCGCACTCGAGGGCCTTCTCCAGCAGTGTGCGGCTGCGGGCGCGGTCGCCGGTACGGAGCGCAGGACGGGCCAGAGCCAGCCACACGCGTCCCATCAGCTGCACATCGTGGGCAGCCAGTTCCCGCGCCGCCTCCAGGCTCTCTCGGGCGGAGTCGGCCTCGCCGGACTCGTCGCGCATCACGGCGAGCGCTTCGAGGGCCCGCACCGCCAGCTGCACCCGCCAGGTGGGGGTGGTGTGGTGGGTGAGGCCGGCGAGCGCAGTGTCGCGTGCAGCTTCGAGATGAGCCGCTGCGAGGGCCACATCGCCGCGGGTGTGCAGCAGTCGGCCCAGCTCGAGGTGCGCCGACGCTTCGATCTCGGGCAGGAGGAGGTCGGCGGAGAGGTCGAGGCTGATGCGGAGGTGTCGTTCGGCGGCCTCCCCGCCCCGCGAACGCGCCAGACAAGCGCCCAGATCGGCCCGCACAACGGCTTCGGCGTGGGCGCAGCGGGAGGTCTCTTCGCCCGACTCACGGGCCTGCTCGACGTGCTCGAGGGCGCCTTCGTAGACCCGTGTGGCTTGGTCGAGCAGCTGCTGTTCGCCAAACCACTGGCCCGCCCGGACCCCATGGCGCGCGGCGTCGATGAAGTCTCCGGCGCCAGCACAGTGGGTGGCGAGGGCCACGCGATGGGGGGTGAGGTCGTCGGCATGGAGGCGCGCGATGGCCGCGGCCACGGCACGGTGGCAAGACCGGCGCTGTGCCCCCAGCAGCGAGCGCTGGACCACCTGTCCGATGAGCGTGCTGGCCACGGCACACCGGCCGTCCTCGGGGTCGCCCACCCACACCACCAGCCGCTCGCCCACCAGTCCTTCCACCAGCTGACGGGGGTCGTCGAGCCCAGCGGCAGCACCCAGCAAGCGGATGGAGAAGCGTGGGCCGATGGTGACCGCCAGCTGGAGCAAGCCCCGGAGAGCCGGCTCGAGCGCATCCACTCGCTCGGCGATGAGGGCGTCGAGGCCCGGTGGCGGACGGACCGAGCGGCCGGGGTCGCGCAGGCGGGCCACACCGTCGGTGACCACGATGCGCTCTGCCTGCTGCAGCGTGCCCACGATGGTCTCGATGTAGAGGGGGTTGCCCTCCGAGCTGCGCGAGAGGGAACGCCACAGCGCCGGTCCGATCTCGCGGGCATCCATCAGCTGGGCGGCGAGCGAGCGCATGCGGTCGGCGGGCATGCGGTCGAGACGGATGACTCGGTCGGCCGGCTCGAGGAGGTCGGGGAGGGCCTCTCGCGCGGACAGCCACCACAGCACGGGCAGGTCGCGCACACGGTCGAACACACCCCGCAGCAGCCTGTGCTCGGAGTCGTCGAGGTACTGCACATCCTCCACGGCCACGATGACAGGCTGGGCCCGAGACAGCTCTCGCATCAAGGCCGCAACCGCTTCTTCCGCACGTCGGCGGCTGGCCTGTCGGGTGCGTGGTTGCTTGCCGCGTGCACGGCCCGCCACGAGCGCCCGCAGTGCAGTGCGTTCTTCGGCTTCCAGGCCCATCCGCACCAGGCGGTCGTCGAGGTCGGCGCCCGTGATGGGGGCGTCTTCCAACCCCAGGATGGCCCGCACGAGGTCGTGCAGCACGCGTGTGCCCCCGCCCGCACCGTAGGGAAGCCCGCGGACTCCAGCCACCCGAGCCCCCCGCCGTCGGGCGAGCACCACCACGTCGCGCAGCAGGCGTGACTTGCCCGAGCCTGCTGGCCCGAGCACGGCCAGCCGCGTGCCTTCACCGTCTCCCAGCATCGACAGCGCCCGGCTGATGATCGACAGCTCATCCCCGCGCGCCACCCAGCGCCCTGCGTTGACCTGGTCGCGGGCCCGTCGGCGCACCAGGCGCCAAGCACGCTGTCCGCCATTCACCTTGCGTCGCTGGAGGGCCGGTCCCTCTTCGAACTCGAAGCGCCGTCGACCGAGGCCAGCCACGTGTTCGCTCACCAGCACCTCGCCGGCGTCGGCCACCATCGAGAGGCGGCGGGCCAGCTTCACGGTGTCGCCGTGTGCCACGTACCGATGCCGTCGGCCAGACCGAGAGGCCACCGAGATCTCGCCTTGGTGGACCCCGATGCAGAGCTCCACCCGGCCCACCGACTCGGGCAGCCCGCGGGCCACTTCAACCAGCGCTTCTGCACAGGCCAGAGCCCGCTCGACGTCGTGACCGCTCGCCCGCGGAAGGCCAAACAGCACCGTGAGGGTGTCGTCGCGCCACTCTTCGATGGTGCCGCCATGGGCCTCGACCACGCGCCAGGCGCGCCGCAGCAGCCGCAGGTGCCGACGAAAGATGTGCTCGGACTCCAGGCGGACCGTGGCATCCGTGAGCCCCACCACCTCGGCCAAGAGGGTGACGACAGGTCGTCGCCCACCCTCCGGCCGGCTGTCGCCACCGCTGCTTGTGCGGCTGCTGGGGGTGGCTTCGCCCGGACCGCTGTGGCCGAGCTGGACGACGTCGGAGGCCAGCCCACCCAGGTCGACCGTGCCCGGCGCCGAGCGGGTGCGGACATCCGGGTACAAGCTGGTGAGAAAGCGCCGCAGGTCGTCGCTGTGGGCTTGTAGGCCCGACTCGTACAGGGCTGCCCGGAGCTGGTCGGCTGCATCGTGGGCGGTGGGGGGCCGGTCGGTGGGATGGGGGGCCAGCAGCGCCGCCACACACGCTGCAATGGGTTCGGGCACCTCGGGGCGGAGGTGCCGGACGTCTTCGATGGGCTGCGTGGGTCGTTCGATGGTGGCAGGCGTCGGCCGCCGGCTGGTGAGCAGCTCGAACAGCACCACCCCCATCGCGTAGAGGTCGCTGCGTTGGTCGAGCTCTTGGCCGCGGGCCTGCTCTGGCGCCATGTACGCCCGCTTCCCGCCGCCCTTGCCGCCCGACTCCGCCGCACCCAGCTGGGCCACGCCGAAGTCGAACACTTTCGTCTCGCCTTCGAAGCCCACGAGGATGTTGTGCGGGGAGATGTCGCGGTGGACCACCCCGAGGGCCCGACCGTCGGCGTCGCACATGCCGTGTGCACACCCCAGCCCGCGCAGCGCTTCGACCACCACATGCACCGCCACTCCCACCGGCATGGGGGTGCGAGACCGGCGCATGGTGCGGAGGATGCGCCCGAGGTCGCGGCCGTGCACGAACTCCATCGCCATGTAGTGGTCGTCGCCGATGCGCCCCAGCTCGTAGATCTGGACCACGTTCGGGTGGGCGATGCCCGAGCAGATGCGCGCTTCCTTGACGAACATCGAGACGAAGCGGGGGTCGCGCGACAGCCCCGGGAGGATGCGCTTGATGCAGATCTGGCGCTCAAACCCCTCGACCCCGAAGCTCCGAGCGCGAAAGACCTCCGCCATGCCGCCAGTCGCGACATGGTCCAGGAGCTCGTACTTGCCGAAGCGCCGTGGGAGGTCCATCGAGGGTCCGGGTCGGCTGCGGGCGCACACGCCACAAAATCAGCGCGCCTTGCGTCCAACCGACCGGATCGTACACCACCTTGTGTCAGGAGTGTGCGAGACAAACGACAGAATGCGTCACTTGGACGACCCGGGGACTGGCTCGGGCGCTCTTCCCACCACGTCGATGGCGCGCTAACGGGGCCGGCATGCGTGGCCTCCTCCCTGTCCTTCCGCTCTCCGACCGTGTGCTCCTTCCCGGCATGATTACCCGTGTGGCGGTGATCCTCCCGGAGGGTGTGGCGGCGGTCGAATTCCACCTGTCCACCGGTCGGCCACTGCTGGTCGCCCCCACCATGGACGACGCCCCCGAGGGGGTTCCGCCCGAAACCTTCGCGGAGGTGGCCTGCCTCGCGGTGGTCCGGCGGCTGGTCCGGCTGGGAGACGGCTCGGTCCGTGTGTTGGTCGAAGGGCTCGCGCGCGCCCGCCTGGCGCCCCCCCGACACGACCCCGAAGCGGGCTACCTCGCGCAGAGTCGTCCCCTCACCGACCGCGTCCGCGACCGCGACCGGGTCGCCACCCTGCACCGCCAGCTGTCCGAAGCGTTGGCGGCATGGGTGGCCGAAGACCCCGCCAACCCGCCCACTCTGGGCAAGCTCTCCAAAGCCGACACCACCCCCACCCGGCTCGCCGACCACGTCGCCGCCAACCTCACCGTCCCGCGGGCCGACCAGGTGGCATTCCTGTCCGAGCGCACAATCGACGTCCGGCTCGAGCTGGCCATCGAAGGGCTCGCCCGTGAGTCCGAGCTGCGCAAGGTGAAGCTGGCCGTCGACAAGAAGGTGCAGGCTACCCTCGACAAGCAACAGCGCGATTACTACCTCCGCGAACAGATCCGCGGGCTGCGCAAGGAGCTCGGCGAGACCCCCGAAGCCTTCGACGAAGCCGCCGCTCTCGAAGCGCGCCTGCGCAAGTGCGGGATGCCCGAGGCCGGCCTCAAAGACGCCCTGCGCGAGCTCGACCGCCTGCGCCGCATGCACCCCGACGCCGCCGAGTACACCGTCGCCCGCACCTGGCTCGACTGGCTGGCCAGCATGCCCTGGCAGGTCCGCAGCGAAGACCACCTGAACCTGGCCGAGGCCGCCAAAGCCCTCGACGCCGAGCACTACGGCCTCGACAAGGTCAAAGACCGCATCCTCGAGTACCTGGCAGTCCGCACGCTCAACCCCGCTGGACGCGGTCCGGTCCTGTGCTTCGTCGGCCCCCCCGGTGTGGGCAAGACCTCCCTCGGCCAGAGCGTCGCCCGCGCCCTCGGTCGCAAATTCGCCCGCATCAGCCTGGGCGGCATGAAAGACGAAGCCGAGATTCGCGGCCACCGGCGCACCTACGTGGGCGCCCTGCCCGGCCGACTCGTGCACGCCCTGAAGAAGGCCGGCACGAAGAACCCCGTCATCGTGCTCGACGAGATCGACAAGCTCGGCAAAGACTTCCGCGGCGACCCCGCATCGGCGCTCCTCGAGGTGCTCGACCCCGCCCAGAACCATGCCTTCGTCGACCACTACCTCGACGTACCGGTCGATCTGAGCGAGGTGATGTTCATCTGCACGGCCAACCTGTCCGCGCCCATCCCCGAAGCTCTGCTCGACCGCCTCGAACAGATCGAGCTCCCCGGGTACCTGCTCGAAGAGAAGCTGCGCATCGCCCAGCAGCACCTCCTGCCGCGCCTGACCGAGTCCCACGGCCTCGCCGACAAGCCCTTCTCGGTCACCCGCCAGGCCGTCCAGGCCGTCATCGAGTCCTACACCCGCGAAGCCGGCGTGCGGCAGCTCAACCAGAAGCTCGCTGGCCTGCATCGCAAGGCTGCGCGCAAATTCGTCGAGGGCCGCTCACGGGGCATCCGGGTCGACCGGCCAGGCCAGGTGGAAGAGCTGCTCGGCCCCGCCCGCCACTTTGTCGAGGTGGTCGAGCGCACCGACCTTCCCGGCGTGGCTGTGGGACTCGCCTGGACCGCCGCCGGCGGCGACATCCTCTTCATCGAAGCCACCGCCTGGGAAGAGGAAAAGGGCTCGATGCAGCTCACCGGCCAGCTCGGCAAGGTGATGAAGGAATCGGCCACTGCGGCACTGTCGGTGGTGCGCACCCGCGCCCGGGAGCTGGCCATCGACCCCACCCTCTTCTCCACCCGCGGCATCCACATCCACGTTCCGGCGGGCGCGGTGCCCAAGGACGGCCCCTCCGCCGGCATCACCATGGTCACAGCCCTGGCCAGCCTCTTGTCGGGCCGCAAGGTGCGCGCACGTGTGGCCATGACCGGCGAGGTCACCCTCCGCGGAAAGGTGCTGCCCGTCGGTGGTGTGAAAGAGAAGGTGCTCGCGGCCCGGCGCGCTGGCGTCACCCACATCGTGCTGCCCAAGAAGAACGAGAACGACCTGGTCGACATCCCGCAGCTCCTGCGCCGCGACCTCACCTTCCACTTCGTCGAGAACATCGACGAAGTGCTGGCCTTCGCGTTGGTCTGAGGCTCAGTCCCGCACATCCATCGGGTTGAGCTCGGCGAACTGTTCGATCAGGTCGCGGCTCTCGTCGTCGAGGTTCTTCGGGACCACGATGCGCAAGGTGACGTGGTGGTCGGCGCCATTCGCTCCCCGACCCCGCAGCCGCAGCCGCTTGCCGCCCGACGAACCCGCCGGGATGGTGACGCGCACCCGACCGGTGGGGGTGTCGACCTCTACCCGACCGCCCAAGAGAGCCTCCACCACGCTGATGTCGAGCACATCTCCATCGACCGTGGGGGCGGCAGCCTTGGCCTTTGCAGCGGCGCGCTTGCTCTTGGGAGCGGTGGGACCGGGCGGACGCGCAGACGGCTGGCCCACCACACGCAGCTCGGCGACCAGGTCGCCATACGTGCCATCGGTGCCGTCGTCGCCCATGTGGTGCACCCGCATCACCTGGCCGTTGCGGACGCCCGGTGGCACACGCAGGTCGCAGATTTCGTCGTAGCGGAAGAGCCCACGCCCATCTTCAGACACCCGCATCCGGGGGTACTCGAGCGTGACGGTGCCCCCACGTGCGGCGGTGTCGGCGGGGACGTCGACCGTCATCTGGATGTCTTTGCCCGGCGTCCCGGACCGCATGCCGTCGGCGCCCCGGCTTCCGTAGGTGCCGCTGTTGTCGGGCGCCGCACCACCGCCACCCCCGAACGAGCCCCCCATTCCACCGGGCATGCCCCCCATTCCACCGCCGGGCATGCCACCACCCAGGCCTTCGGTCTGCGGACCGGAGTAGGTGCCGCCTCCTGCAAAGCCGGCCCCCGGCAAGCCATCGGCGAGGGTGTCGATGTCGATGCCCCCGGTGTTCATGCCCCCGCGGCCCTGTGGCTTGCGGCGCTTGGGCTTGGGGTTCTTCTGCTCACCACCAAAGCCGAAGTCGCCGAAGATGTCGTCGAGTCCGATGTCGTTCTTCGGGTCGCGGCGCCGGCTGCCCCGTCCGCGCGGGGTGCGGAAGCCTCGGGGGCTGGGCTGGCTGTTGGCGTACATGCCACCGGGCATGCGGTAGCCCTGGTCGGTCCAGCGCCCGCCACCACGGGGTCGGCGAACCGGTCCGCGGTCGTACTTCGCGCGCGCTTCGGGGTTGCCCAGGATGTCGTACGCCTTGCGGATGCGGTCGAAGCGCTCGGCAGCCTGTGGGTCGTCGCCGGCCACATCGGGGTGGTGCGAGCGGGCGAGCTTGCGGAAGGCCTTCTTGATCTCATCCTGCGTCGCGGTCTTCTCGACGCCCAAAGTGTCGTAGAAGTCCCCGATGTAGGGAGTGGATTGGGACATGAACGCGGGCCTCGGTCAGGTGGGTGCGCCATCATACCCAACCGGCAGACCGGCGACCGATCGCGACCACATGCCGCCAACCGACCCCTCCGTTGGAACCTCCCTTCCGCTTGGGACGCAGATGGACTACGAGCGGTTCTCCACGTGGCCGGTCCACTCCGCTCGAGCGGCCAGCGCACCTCGCGACCACCCACGCGCCTCTTCAACTGGATTCGTCTGCCCTTCCCCCTTTCGTTTTGGGGGTGTCGGACCGATTGTCCAGTCACGGGTGCTCAGGTGTGCAGAGGTTCGAACCATCGCAGCCTTGGCCCCGATGGCGTAGATTACTCTCGGTCGGTGAACCGGGGTCCCGCCCCCTCCGCCCAGCCCATTCCTCCCTCGTCGGTCGGTCAGAATGCCGAAGTACTCGAACCCCTCCGGTCTCGCCTGTTCTTTCTGCCACAAGCCGCAGCGCGAAGTGGACAAGATCATCGCGGGCCCGAACGTCTACATCTGCTCCGAGTGCATCCGGCTCTGTCTGGACATCATCCGCGAGAACAGCCAGCCGAAGCCCATCACGTGGGGTCAGCAGCGGGTTCCGCCGCCGGCGCGCATCAAGGCGTACCTCGACCAATACGTCATCGGTCAGGACCAGGCGAAGCGCAAGATCGCCGTGGCGGTCTACAACCACTACAAGCGCCTCGAAGCCAATGCCCAGGGCGACAGCACCAACTCGGACGTCGAGATCCAGAAGTCCAACGTGCTGCTCATCGGCCCCACCGGCACCGGCAAGACGCTCATGGCCCAAACCCTCGCGCGCTTCCTGGATGTGCCGTTCGTCATCGCCGACGCCACCACCCTCACGGAAGCCGGCTACGTGGGCGAAGACGTCGAGAACATCGTTCTCAACCTCTACCAGGCATCGGGCAACAACGTCGAACGCACCGTGAAGGGCATCGTCTACCTCGACGAGATCGACAAGCTGGCCAAGAAGAGCTTCACCAGCTCGGTGTCCCGCGATGTCTCCGGTGAAGGCGTGCAGCAGGCGCTCCTCAAGATCATCGAGGGCACGCTCGCCAACATCCAGGTCCGCGGCAACAAGCGCTTGCCCAACCAGGAGTACATCCAGATCGACACCTCGCAGATCCTGTTCATCTGCGGTGGCAGCTTCGAGGGCCTCGGACAGGTCATCGAGCAGCGTCTGGGCAAGAAGCGGGTGGGCTTCCTCAAGGGCACCGAAGAAGACGACCGCAAGAAGGCCGACGACAAGCGGGCCCTCCTGCAGCGCACCACCCCCGAAGACCTCGACAAATTCGGCCTCATCCCCGAGTTCATCGGCCGCCTGCCGGTCATCGCGGTGATGAACCACCTCGAAGAGCCCGACCTCGTCCAGATCCTCAAAGAACCGAAGAACTCCCTGGTCCGTCAGTACCAGAAGCTCTTCAAGTTCGAGAAGGTGAAGCTCGAGTTCACCGACAAAGCGCTCGAGGCCATGGCCCAGAAGGCGGTCCAACGAAAGACCGGCGCCCGTGGACTCCGCACGCTGATGGAGACGGTCATGCTGGATGTGATGTACGACATCCCCAGCCAAGACAACATCCGCGAGGTCGTGATTACCGAAGAGACAGTCACGGAAGGGAAGCCGCCCCACGTGGAGCGGGTCCGAGACTACGGGGTCTCCAGCTGACAGTCGGCCGCGTGTGCGGTACGCCGGTGGAGAGTCCAACCGAACCCCGAGCCTGAGGTTTCAGTGGCCATCGGCATGCTCATCGCCGCTCCCCAGATGGGAGACCCAAACTTCGACCGTGCCGTGGTGCTCATCTGCCAGCACGACGAAAACGGCGCGGTCGGCCTGGTCATCAACCGGGAAGGGCCAGCCACGGTGGGCGACGTCCTCGAAAAGCTCGAGATCGACTCGTCCACGCCGTACGAAGGCCCCACCTGGCTGGGCGGTCCGGTCCGACCCGGCACGGGCTTCGTGCTCTGGCGCGGCAAGGTCGACCCCGAAGAGGGCTGGAACGTCGGCAACGGGATCGCAGTGTCCCCGTCGGCAGAACGCCTCAACCTCCTGGCCGAGCGGGGCACCCCATTCGCGCTGTGCCTCGGCTACGCCGGCTGGTCACCCGGACAGCTCGATGCCGAGGTCCAGTCCGGCGCCTGGCTCTTCATCGACGTCGACGACGCCATCGTGTTCGACCAGCCCATGGACAGCCGGTACGAGGCGGCTCTGGCGCAATTGGGTCTCACCGCAGCCACGGTGGTCATGACCCCCGGCGACGCCTGACCCCCGTTCGCACAGGCCGGTCCATCCGGTCGAGGCCAGACCCGGGCCGCCGTGCTACCTTCGCGCATCATGCGCTCGCTTTCCTTCATTCGGAGCATCGGCTCCGGCGCCTTCGGCACGGTCTACCTCGCCGAGCTGTCTTCGCGGCAGGGCTTCCGGCGGCAGGTGGCTGTCAAGGTCCTGCACCGCCAGAGCGCCGACGACGGCGAGCAGCTGCTGTCGCGCATCCGCGATGAAGCCCGCTTGCTCGGCCTGCTGCAAGACGACATCATCATCAAGGTGCTCGAGATTGCGCGGGTGGCCAACCACGACGCCGTGCTCATGGAATACATCGAGGGCGTCGACCTCCAGTCTGTGCTCGACTCCGGTCACCGTCCCCCGCCCCGCGCCATGGCCGAGATCGGTGCCCTCGTGGCCGGTGGTCTGTCGCGTGCACACACCGCCGCCCACCCCAACACCGGCGAGCCGCTCAACGTCATCCACCGCGACGTCAAGCCCGCCAACATCATGGTCACCCGCTCCGGCGGCGTGAAGCTGCTCGACTTCGGCGTGGCACGGGCCCGCTTCGACGCCCGCGAGAGCCACACCGGCCAGCTGGTGCTGGGCACCCTCAACTACATGGCGCCCGAGTACATCGTCACCGGTGAGGTCTCCCCCGCGGCCGACGTCTACGGGCTGGCCGTCTCGCTGTGGCAGGTGGCCGCCGGCGAGCCCTTCGGTCAGCCCAAGGTCCGCCAGGACTCCCACGAGCGCCGGGTTCACCAGCGCCTCGAGTCGCTGTCGGCCGAGCTCACCCCCCTGGTTCGGCCCCTCGGCACCATGCTCCGCTGGGACCACCACCACCGCCCGTCCGCCCGCGAAGTGGAAGCCGCGTTCGACCAGGTGTCCACCCAGCTCAGTGGCAACAGCCTGCGGGTCTGGGCACGCACCGCCGTCGCCGAAGTTCTCCGCGCACGTGGGCCCGGCAAGGATCCCATGGGGCTGGTCGGTCGCACCATCGAGCTCGGTGAAGGCGACACAGCATCCGTGGAACCCTCGCCCAAGGCACCCGAGCCCGCCGACCCCGGCATGGCCGTCCCTGTCCAAGCGCCGCCGGTCCACACCCCCAAGCCGGTCGAGGCCACCCCGAAGCCCCGACCCCGCCCCACACCTGCGCCACCACCAGCAGCGGAAAGTCGGTGGGACCCCGGGCTCGTCCGAGCCATCGTGGGTGGGCTGCTCGTGGGCGGTTCCGTCGGGTTGGTCTTCGTCGCGATATTCGTCGGCTGGCTCTTGACGAGTTAAGATGTGTTCCACGGTTCTACTTGAAGTGTGCCCTCCACACCCAAGCCGGAACCACCCCTCCTCGCGGCGCGCCCACACCCAATTCCCATTGGGCTCCCTCCTCGGGCGCACCCGGTCTCCCTCCCCACATCCTCCATCAGACGGGGCGCGCCCATGCCCTCTGTTGTCCGTCCGCTTGTGACTTTCGCCCTGGGCTCCATCATCGCCGGCATGGTGATGGCGTTGCTGCCTCTCGGCGAGTCCACCTCCCAAGCCGACACCACAACCACCACCGAAGCGGTCGCCACCGTCGACGCCCCTGCCGAAGACAGCGCAGCGCCCGTCGCCGAAGAAGCCGCACCGGCCGAGCCCGAGTGGGTCAAGCACACCATCGCGCGCGGCGAGGTTCTCGGGCGCATCCTGCCCAAGTACGGCCTGCCCACCCGCGCAGTGCTCGAAGCCGCCTCGGAGTTCCACGACCTCACCCGCATCCGCGCGGGCAAGAGCCTGAAGTTCCGCTTCGCGCCCGAGGCCGAAGAAGCCGACGCCCTGTCGTACAAGCTCGACGCCGACCGCACCCTGGTCGTCGAAAACCACGCCGGCATCTGGTCGGCCCGTGTCGACGAAATCGTCTACGACCGGCGCTCCACCATCCGCGAGTTCACCGTCCAGCGCACCCTCTGGGGCGCCGCCACGGCTGCAGGCCTCCGCCCAGCCGACATCGTGCAGCTCGCCGAGGTCTACCAATACGACATCGACTTCAACACCGAAGTCCGCGCCGGCGCCACCGCCAAGATGGTGGTCGACGAGCTGCTGGTCGAAGGCGAGGTCCAGCGCCTGGGCGCACCGCTCGCGGTCCGCTTCGCCAACAAGGGCGATGAATACGTGGCCATCCGGTTCACCACCCAAGACGGCCGCACCCGCTACTACGACGCCTCCGGCAAGTCGCGGAAGCGCCCGTTCCTGCGGTCGCCCCTCAAGTTCAGCCGCGTCACGTCGGGCTTCAACAAGAACCGGTACCACCCCGTCCTGAAGAAGCGGCGGCCGCACAATGGCGTCGACTTCGGAGCTCCCACCGGCACCCCCATCCACGCCGTCGGCGATGCGGTGGTCACGTGGGCCGGTCCCAACGGCGGGCACGGCCGCTTCGTCAAGCTCGACCACGAAGGCCCCTACGAGACCAGCTACTCGCACCTCTCGCGGGTGTCGGTGCGCAAGGGCCAGAGGGTCCGCCAGGGCGACATCATCGGGTACGTGGGCAGCACGGGCCTCGCCACCGGTCCGCACCTGCACTACCAGTTCTGGGTCAACAAGAAGTACGTCAACCCCCTCACCGTCCCCCTGCCCAAGGGTGGCGAAGAGGTCCCGAAGGCGGAACGGCGGGCCTTCGAAGCACATCGCGATGCCCTGCTCATCCAGCTCGACGGCCAGCTGCTCGACCCCACCATCCCCGACTCCGAAGACACCGATCTGAACGTGGCCGACGCCGACCTCTGACAGGCCGTCGCCCTTCGACTAAAGAGGCCCCATGACGGGCCTCCTCTTCGTTCTCACCTTCTTCACCGCCTCGGCGCGCGAAGTCGTCGTGACTCTGCCCGAAGGGGTCACACCCGCCGCGCTCCGGGGTCCGCACATCGGCTTCTCCGAAGGCGGAACCGGTCGCACGCGCCACCTCCAGGTCGACGACCGCGGGCTGGCCACCCTCGATGCGCTCGGCATCCCGTGGGCCCCTGTCCCACCCCCACCGCCCGACGTCCCCGACGGCTACCACGGTCCCGAGGCCATGGAAGCCGCCCTCGATGCGCTGGTGGCCCATCATCCCGAGCGCGTGCGGCGAGTCGATGTGGGCTGGAGTGTGGAAGGGCGCCCCATCGTCGGTGTGCGCATCTCCGACACCGACACCCCCGCGGCCACCTGGCGGGTGTTGGGCGCCCACCACGGCGATGAGCTGGTGTCGGGTGAAGTGGCCCTCGACATCGCGCGCACCCTGTCTGCTCCGGGAGGCCCGGCGGACGGCTGGCTCGACCGCGTCGCCATCGTGGTCGTGCCCCATGTCAACCCCGACGGCGTGGCTGCCGTCACCCGACACAACGCCGAGAACGTCGACCTCAACCGCAACTACGGCTTCGAGTGGTCGCACCGCGAGTACCAACCCGGCAGCGGTCCGTTCAGCGAACCCGAGACCCGCGCCATCCGCGCCCTCAACTTGCGTGGTCCAGCCGTCCTGGCGCTCTCCCTGCACAGCGGCGCCGCCAACTTCGGGTGGGTCTGGAACTACACCTACACCCGGTCCCCCGATGAAGCCCGCCACCGCGCCCTCGGCGAGGCCTACCTCGACACCTGCAGCACCCCCGGCTTCTGGATCACCAACGGGGCCGACTGGTACCCCACCAACGGCGACACCACCGACTGGTCGTACGGCCGCTTCGGCACCTTCGACTACACCCTCGAGCTGTCCACCGACAAAGCCCCCGCCGCCGACACCCTCGATAGCCACCTCGACCACCACCGCGCCGCCATCACCGCGTTCTTCGTCGACACCCCGCTGCACACCGGCCAGGTCATCGACGCCACCACCGGCTTGCCCGTCCGCGCCCGGGTCGCGCGCACCACCGACGGACAGCCCTTCGAGACCGGCGACGACGGCCGCTTCGCCCGGGTCCAGACCACCGGCGAAGACACCTACATCGTCTCTGCGCCCGGCTACACCGACGCCGAGCTCGACCGCCCCGACGGCACCCTCGTCGCCCTGTCCCCCACGCAGACACGGCCTGCCGTCACCGTCTCTCCAGCCGTGGTCCGCCGCGAAGACCGCCTCCTCACCGTCCAGGTGCAACCCGCTCCCGAGTCGGTGTCGGTCCAGCCGCCCGGCCATCCCCTCGTCCCGCTGACGCCCACCGACACCGGCTTCGTCGTCGATGGCGAGGGCCTGCCTCCTGGCGCCTGGCCCGTCCACGTCGATGGTCAGCCCACCCGTACGCTCCTGTTGGTCGACTCCGCCGACACCACCCCCCTCACCTCGGCGCACCTCGACCACACCACCCTCACGCTCACCCATCCCGCCAACGACGCCGGCCGCACCGCACTCATCTACCAAGATGGCCAGCTGGCCGACGTTCAGCCCATCCTCCACACAGGCCACACCCTCACGGTCGACCTCTCGCGTGTCGCCCCTGATGCACGCATCGACGTGGCCATCCATGCCGCCGGCGGTCCCGTCTGGGTGGCAGATGTGTTTGACGGAGCTTGGACAGCATCCGAAGCCCCCCCGGGAACCGACGGGCTGGATACGGGTCAGCAGTCGATGCCCGGCGAGTTCACCGCCTGTGGCTGCACCAGTGCTCCCCGACCACCCGCCCCTTTCGCCTGGCTGGTGCTCGCAGGCTGGATTTGGAGACGACGCCCATGACCCGTGCCCTCCCCCTCCTTGCCATGACGTCCGTGGTCCTGTCCTGGGGCTGCGACCGCGACGACATCTACGGTGAGAGCACCTTCTCCCAGAACGTGGCGCTGGCCTACGCCGAGTGCGATGCCGGCGAGATCAAGTTCCTCACCGGCAAGCACGCCATCCACCTGGGCTTCAAGCCGTGCGGCTCCAACAAGTTCGCCGCTGCCTCCTGGTCTCCGGATGGCACCCTGCTGTACTTCCAGCTCACCCACGGCGGCCACATCCTCGTGGGCGAGACCGGCGACATCGAGACCATCCCCACCGAAACCCCCGTGGGCCCGGCCACGTGGATCCGCGACAACTACCTGGCCATCCCGCTCGCCCCCAGCGGCTCGGTCGAGCTCGGCGCCAGCGAAGAAGAAGCCCACAAGCAAGCCGCTTCGGCCGACGGTGCCTGGCGCCTGGCCCTCTACGACCGCGGCAGCGCAGCCCTCGAGCTGGTCGACCTCCCGGTGCGGTCCCCCCGCGACCTCCAGCACACCGGCACCGGCACCCAGGTGGCCATGACCGCCCTCGGCGACGACAACGTGCGCCGCGCCTGGGTGTACGACCCCCTCACCGGCGAGACCACCCGCCTGCTTCCCTGGTGGGAAGGTGCGGTCGAGTCGCTCGTGGTCACCCCCAGCCTCGTCTCCTTCAAAGACGGCGACACCGTCACCATCCGCCAGCGCACCGACGGCAACGAGGTGGCGCAGGTGGCCGGCGCCAACCGAGCCATCCCCCATCCCGAGGGCCGCTACGTGATGGTCGAACAGGACGGCGCGCCCATCTCGCTGTTCGTCCAGGAAGGCTGGCGCGAGCTCGACCCCGAGCGCGAAGCCCGCGAGAAGGCCCGCCAAGAGCAGTGGATGGAGAACCTGCCCGAGTGGGCGCCGCGCGAGGCCGTCCCGCCCGAGCTCCACATCCTCGACCTCGAACAGCACACCCGCACCAAGATCACGGCCTTCTACGGCGACCGCTTCGAGTGGCTGCCCCGCGAAAACTACTGGTGCTCGATGCTGCTGTGGGGTGTCGAAGGCAAGCAGCTCCACGCCAACGTGGGCTACCTGAACATCCACGAGCGCCTGCGCATGCTGGACTCTGACCAGGAACCGTACGGCATGGAGCGCGTGGACTGGACCACCGGCGCACCTGTATCAACGGTGAGTGGTTCAACCGGCGACGTATCCCCAGAGAGTGGGGACGGTCCGGACATGCCGACCAAGACCCCGTAGGCACGGCCTCCGTAGCTGGCACGGTCTGTGCATATGCCTCCCACGTCCCCCCCGGAGGCAGCATGCAGTTGAAGACCGTGGAAACCACCCCATCGAGCGCCCCAAAGACCGCCCCCAAGCTCAGCCGAAACGAGCTCATCCTCAAGTACTACCCGATGGTGCGGCGCGTGGCCTACCGCATGGCCAAGCGCTACCCCCGGTGCGTCGACGCCGACGACCTGGTTCACATCGGCACCCTGGGCCTCATCGACGCCGTCGACCGCTTCGAGAGCAACCGCTTCGAGACCTTCGACGCATACGCCCGCCTGCGGGTCCAGGGCGCCATTGTCGACGAGATGCGGAAGAACGACTGGGTTCCGCGCTCCGTCCGCGACCGCGCCGCCCGCATCGACCGGGCCCGCAAAGAGCTGACCGAACAGCTCGAGCGCAAGCCATCCCTGTCGGAGCTCGCCGAGTTCATGGGCGTGGATGAAGCGCGCATGGTCCAGCTCATCCAGACCGCCGACGTGCGGACGCTGGTGAGCACGGAAGAGGGGGACGACGACGAAGGCACCATCGGTGACACCATCGCCTCCGAGGAAGAGAGCCTGGAGAGCAGTGTCACCCGCCTCGACACCAGCAAGGCCGTGCGCGGTGTGCTGGAAGACTCGCTGTCCGACCGCGAGCAGCTCATCATCCGCATGTACTACTACGAAGACGCCACCTTCCGCGAGATCGCGAACCTCCTGGGCGTCACCGAGTCGCGGGTGAGCCAGCTGCACTCGCGCATCAAGAAGCGCCTCCGCGAGCCCCTGGCTTCGTTCGCATCGTAGCCATCGCAGTGGCAGACACGGGGTAGCGGGCGGCCGCTACCCCTTTGGCGTGAGGCAGGCCCGGATGTCTTCGGCGATGTTCGGGGCGAATTCGACGCCCGCCGGCCCCGGAGTACCGCAGCGTTCCTGGCCGTTGAGCTGGATGCACGGCGACACCACACGACCGTCGGGCGGCGGCTTGCCAGCGATGGGAAACACGCAGTGGCGGGCGCCCGAGAAGGACTCGAGGGCCACCTTGAAGCTGGCGACCCGGACGTCGAAGCGACTGGCGACGTCGGCGCGGTAGGTGGCCAGCGCGGTGGTGAGCGGTGCCAGGGCTTGCAGGGGCACCGTGTTGCCGGTGCCGAGGTCGGGCGACAGCAGGGTGTCGGGGAGGATGCGGAGCCGGATGGTGCCCAGGAAGTTCTCCTGGTCCCAGCGGATGTGCACGTTGACCGGACCGTTGGCGTAGCCGGTGAGGTCTTCGGACAAGGTGGTGACCGGCTCGCGGTGCGAGAAGAACGACTGGTAGAGGTCGCCGACGTTGTCCCACACGAGCAGGACCTGCGGCGCCACACCCGTCCGCTTCTCGGGAACAGCCGCAGGCGTAGCAGCGGCCTCGGCCTCCGCACGCGCAGCTTGGGCCTCGGCCGCCGCCATCGCAGTGGCCTTGTCGGGCTCGGGGGGCGCCTCCACGGGCGCAGGCTCGCCGGTACAGGCGACGAGCACCAGACCGAGGGCCGCAGCCCTCAACCGAGCAGTCCGTGGCGCTTCTTGACGTCGCGGACAGCGCGCTGGAGGGCCAGCTCGTAGTCGACCGTGCCTTCGCGGACGTTCTTGATCTTGGTCTTGGCCTCTTCGCGCAGCGCGGCTTCGTCGACGTCGTGCTCGCGGAGAATCTCGAGGATGGCCTTGTAGATGACCGAGTCCTCTTCGTAGACCTCTTCCACGAAGTTGGACATCATGAAGTTCTCGACCATCTGACGCGCGAGGAAGCGGTCGACGTCGTCGCCGAGGGGGTGGCCCCACTCTTCTGCCATCTGGGCGCGGGTGCGGCCGTAGCGTTCGTAGGGGATGTTGTGCCGCGCCATGCGGTCTTTCACGGCACCACGCAGCTCGCCATCGCGGTTGAGGAAGGCTTCCATGATGGCGGTGAGGTCTTTTTCGGCCTCGAGGCGGTTGTCGGGGATGACCTCGATGGCACCGGATTCACCGAGCTTCGCGATGACGGCGGCAGCGATGGTGGGGACTTTCGCGCGGTACAGTCTCATGGCCACTCCTGGACCGGGCGCATGGACCCCGGCCGACGTGCGCCGCCCCTAGCCTGCGGCCCCGGGAATGGCGACCCTGTGCGCACCAACGATTACTCGAAGTCCACCAGCTCGGTGGCGATGAACGGTCCGTCAATCGTGCAGTCTTCCAGGCCGTCCTGCGACACCCGCACCGAGAGGCCGCCGTCGAGCAGCGACTGGGATCCATCACCGGGGTCGGTGGGTGCAACGCCGGCCAGGCCGTCCCCCGACACCGACAGTGCAGCGCCGTTGGCCTCGAAGGTGCCCGAGAAGCGGAACCCTCCGTCGGCCGCGATGCTGCCGCCAAACACGGCGTCGTCGCCAAAGTCGAACGTCAGGCTGTTGCTGGAGCCCGAGATGTCGAGCCGGCCGCGGGCCCAGGTGTCGATCCACGCGGGATCGTTCTCGCAGCCCGCAACGCCCACGATGTCGACGTTGTACCGACCGGTGATGTCGGGGCCCTCGCCGGCGTCATCCGCCGAGTCGCCCTTGTCTCCGCCGCAGGCCGAGGCGACCGCCAGCACCCATCCACAGATCCATGCGCGCGGCATCACAGCCCCGCCTCACCCGCAGCCCGCTCGATGGCGTCGGCGTCGATGGGGTCGGGCCGCACGCCGGGAACCAGCGCCACCACGCGGTCGGCGCGGGGGATGAAGCCTTCGGCGACCTTGCTGCGCAGGAAGCCGATGTAGGCCTCGCTGGCGGTGCCTTCGTGGCTCCAGGCATCGCGGAGCAGGCCTTGGTCGGGGAGGCCAAAGGTGTGGTTGGAGCCGTCGTGCACCACCACGTAGCCCCGGAGCAGGCGGACCAGCTCGCGCACCATCGCACCATCGGGCGGACGGTTGGACGGAGGCGGCGGCGCCGGCGTGGACCCGGCCAGGTTGCGTGCACCGGGACGCCTCGGATGGGCGGACATGCGCTCGTCGAAGAAGCCGGTGTCTTCGCTGGGGTCGTGGAAGGGGTCGGAGCCCTGCGCGGTGTCTTCGCCGGCCAGCGAGAAGCCGGCCACGCCCACAAGCTCCATTTCGCCTTGGTAGGTGGCGTGCAGCAGCGACATCCCGCCGCCGGTGTCTTCGCCAGACGGACCGAAGGCCGAGTCGGCAGGCTCCAGGCCCACGTGGTCTTCGATTTCCTCCCGCGCGAAGGGGTCGCCCTGAACATCGCCCAGCAGGCCACCCACAGGGGCGTCGTCTTCTTCGTCGTCGAGCATCATCATCGGCGGGGCCGCTGCGGGTGGCTCATCGTCGTCCACCAGCATCATCGGCGGTGCGGGGCCTCGCGGCGGCTCGGAGTCGTCGGACAGTGCAAAGCCGAACTCACCCGAGTCGTCGTCGTCCATCAGCATCATGGGCGCGGCCACGCGGGGGGATGGACCGGAGGGCTGGTCGTCGGCGTCTTCGTCGTCGAGCAGCATCATCGGCGGCGCGGGGCCGGTGGGCGCGCTGGTGGGCTCGGGGGCGTCGGTCATGGAGTACCCGCCCACGTCGGACTCTTCGGAGTCGTCTTCCATGACGAAGCCAAAGCCGCTGTCCTCGTCTTCCACATCTTCGGGCGTGGCCAGGAAGCCGTCGGCGGTGGTGGGGTCGGTGGTGACCTCGCCCGTCGGCTCTTCGACCATGGGGGCCCGAAGAGGCGACGCACCGCCACCCATGAACGACATCGAGGGTTCGTCGAGGCCACCGCCCGTGAAGGACTCGGATGGGGCGTCGAAGTCGGGCGCGGCGCTGCTGTGGTCATCGGAGGGCGTGGACGCGAAGCCTCCTCCAGCGGGTGCGGACGACCGAGAAGACCGTGAGGGTCGGCGCAGGGCCGCTGCCGACTTGTCGCTGGCGAACCACTCCTTGAAGTCTCCCGACGACATCACCCGAATCTCGGCCACGCCTTCCATCGACTCGGAGTCGATGAGCAGTGCGGATGCGACCAGGTCGTCGCCGGCTTCCCACCAGCCCGAGACCGGGGCCAGCGCAAAGTCGTCGCCCACACCACCGCACACGCCGCCTTCGCCACGAACATGCGCGGGACGGTTGCGCCGACGGGTGCGGTCGAGAACCGTGCGGACGAACGCATCCGAAGCGACGATGCCTTCGTTGAGGAAGCCGCCCCCGCCCCAACCCGCCTGACGCACGCCCACACCGTCGTCGTGGAGGCGAGCTGCACGACCGTTGCCGGCGAGTGCCACCGCCTCGGCCACCGCGCGGCCCGAGAGGTGCGCGCGCTCACCGTCGGTGCCGCCTTCCACCACGCCCAGCGCAAGCCCGATGCCGATGGCGGAGGTGGGCGGAACGGGAATGGTGGAGCCGTCGTCGCCCAGCTCGAGGCCGGCGTCGGGGCCGATGGCGCGCTGGACCAGCAGTGCGAAGCGCAGCGCGAGCTCGGGTGCCGGGAAGGTGCACACCGCACAGTCGCCGATGACCTGACGCACCGAAGCACCGTTGGCACGGGCCACCTGGTCGAACGTGCGGCGAATGTTGAGCAGCGACCAGGGCCGACTGTGCAGCGCGCCGAGCAACGACTCGCGGAGCTCGGTGAGCCGCACCGCCACCACAGCCTGGACCGTTCCCGAGGCATTGGGACGCGGCAACAGGAGCGGCCACCGGGCATCGATGGGAAGCGCGCCCCCGGGGCCGAACATCCGGCCTTCTTGTTCCTGGAGCGGAACCACCCGGTTGACCAGGCTGGAGAGGACGTCCCACGTGCCGAGGGCTTCGCTCAGCGTGCGCCACGCCGACGCCATGGCCCGAGCCCCGCGAGCCGAGACCAGCCCCTTGGCGAAGCGCTTGTCCACGCCGGCCTTCTGGAGGTCTTTGGCGGTGGAGAGCACCGGAAGTGCCGCGATGAGGGCCGGGCCTGCGGTGGGGTGAAGCGCGGCCACGGAGGGGTCGGTGTCGGCGGGAATGACCGCCTGGAGGGCAACGTCGAGCGGTTCGGCCTTGCCCGCTTCGAGGCGCTTGCGGCTGGCGACGAGCAGAGCGCTGGCAGCGGTGAGGCCAGCCTGGACCAGTGCGGGCTCGAGAGAGAGACCGAGCAGGGGTGCCGCCTGGCCAGGTTCGGCCTCGAGGGTGCCGCGCGGGTACCCGAGCAGCAACGGGTTCGACAGGATCTGGCGGTACAGCCCACCCGTCACAACCTCCGCTCCGGACATGCCTGCCAACGAGAGCCCGCCGGCGATTCGAGACACGAGCGCCCACCCGATCGCTTGCAACAGCTCGGCGCGTGCGGTGCCCGAGGCTGCAGCGACGCGGGCGGCAGCGGTACGGGTGGCCTGGCCCAGGGCGTCGTCGATGCCGGGCAACGTGTTGGAGCGGCCCGAGAGGACCTCCCAGGTACACCAGGTGACCGCGAGGGCCGGGGTGGCCTGGGACCGCAACCCCGGGAGCGCACACTGGGCGAAGATCGACGCCATCGCCGCCGCGAGAGGGTCGGCGGCCACACCGGCGGTGTCGAGGTTTTCGAAGCCACCACCTTCACCGTTCACCGCAGACACGATGGTGTGGGCCACGGGACCGGCCAGCATCGAGACGCACACGATGGGCACGGAAGCCCGGACCTCGCCCCCTCTCTGCGGAAGCATCACGAAAGCGGGCGCCTCGGCGCCGAGGGCCGGCACGAGACGGGCCGCTGTGCCGGGGTCGCGGACCCACCGACACTCCTGCAGGATGGTCTGAAAGCGCTCGTCTACGTCCATTCTGTCCTCGGCGGCCCGACGGGGGGGCGGCTCGCAGATTGCGAGGAGCGCAGTCTACACCCCGAGGGCCTACCGACGCACTCCGAGCCAGGTGGCCGTGTCGTCGGCAAGGTCGATGGGCACGACCACGAAGAGGGGTCCGGGCGGGGGCCGCTCCCGGTCGACGACCCCGGGAATCCCGAGCTGGCCGTCGCGCCAGGGCAACACGAACGTAAACTCCACTCCAGCTTCATCGTGGGCTGGAAGTGTTGTGTTGTCTGCTGCAGCCTGCCAACACGCGAGGGGTACGGACGGCGAGGCCGTCGCTTCAAGCTGGGGAGCGGCGGCGAAGCCGGGTCGAGCACCCGCATCCGGAACTCCAAGCGCCGGCCCACGGGGTTCGCCCACCGCCCGAACCTCGAGGCGCCCGCCGCCCATGGCTGCGAGAACAACCTCCTGCTCGGCGTTGTTGGTGGCGCAGCCCGACCACTTCTCCACCAGCTCGGGCAGCACTGCCATGAGGTCTTCTGTGGCGAGGGGCTGGACGGGTGCGGGGGCGACGGTGGCTTCGTTCCAGTCGACCCGAATCGCGAAGGTCTGGTCCTGGGCCACCTCGACCCGACCTTCCGACGTGACCCACCGAGACAACACCGTGCGTTCCAACGAGAGGTCGTGACGCAGCACCTGGTGTGTCTCGGCATCCCACCACACGTCTCCGTGCAACGACCCCTGCCCGCGCAGCGGCACCGGACCACCGCCCGGGACATCCGACCGACCATTGAGGCCACACGTGGCTTCGTACCGAACATGCTCGACGGGTCGGCCCTGCCATCCCGCCACACCGGCCCCGCCGTCGTCCACCACGGTCCAGGTCGCGGGGCAGTTGGAGCGCAAGAACCGAGCCGTGCCCAGGCGAGCGGTCCACTGCAGAGCCCGCTTGCCCGGCGCCTTGGTGGTCACCTTCTCTGGACGCGCCGGTGAGAGCGCCACGAGGATGGGGTCCCAGCCCGCAAGGCCGGTGTCGGCCAGCTCGAGCAGGCGCTCGACACGCAGCACTTCCCCGTCGTCGAACCGCCGCAAGCCGAACGCTCTCCCATGGAGGGCGGTGTCGGGGGCGTCGATGCGCAACAGCTCGCTCAAGGAGCCATCGGGGTTCTGGCGCACCACACCGGCGGTGGCGGTCCAGTGGATGTCGTCGGTCTGGGCCCCTGCGAGCCCCGGAGGCATGCCCGGTGCCCCCTCACCGGATGCCTTGGTCGTGACCGTGCGGGTTCCGGTGACGGTGTAGGTCCAGGCGGTGGGTGGAGGCGGCGCCTTGCTACGCTTGGCGATGGCGACACAGGGAATGGCCCACACCAGCCCCCCAACGAGTACGCGTGCTCGGCTCACCGACGCCTCCGGGCCACAGCCAGGACCGGCAACCACACCAGGTACATCGAGGCCAGGGGTGCGACGGTGGCACACCCGCCCTTGTCGGTGTCGCCCGAGCCATCCGAGCCCGAGCCGTCGGGGTCGTCGGAGGAGGGGGTGTCGTCGCCGGTGTCGTCGGGTTCCGGTACATCGCCCGTGTCTTCGGGTTCGGGCGCTTCCGGCGTGCAGTCGGCCATGTCGTCGGGTCCGCCAAAGCAGAACAGGCGCTTTTCGCTCTCGGCCGCCGCTTCGGGGAAGGTGCCGAGGAGCCAGTAGGTGCCGGCTTCCTGGTCGCCGAGCGATTCGACCGCCTGGACGTCGGGGCTCCAGGTGAGGAGGGGGTCGAGAACCTTTCCAGACCCGGCCGTGGGGTGCACCTGGAAGACGACCGCCTCGTGGTTGTCTTCGCCGACTCCGAGCAGCAGTTCCCCGCCGCCGTGGTCGAGGCGGAAGTACGTGGCGGCCAGCGGGTAGAAGCGGTTGTCGTCGATGATGGCGCTGCCCGAGATCTCGGGGTCGACCCCCGGCCACAAGCCCTCGTAGTAGGGGTAGCTCTCGATGAGCCCGCCGCGGGGGCCGGTGCCCAGGTTCCAGGTCATGAAGGTGACCCACAACGACGAGAAGTCTCCGCCGGCATCCGCCACGGCCGTCTGGATGGCAGCCATCTCGTCGCCATCACCTGCGTCGGCGAGCAGGTCCATCATCTCGACCATGGTGTCGGCGCCCAGCTGTTCCTGGAGGAAGCCGAAGTACAGCGCCGTGCCGTAGGAAAACGCGGTGACCGTGCCGGCGGGTGGGCGGTCGATGGAGCGCCCGATGTCGGCCATGTAGGCGGTGCAGAACCGCAGGTAGTCCTCCACCTCGGGGTGGTAGAGGTGCTCGGCCCAGGTGGCGGTGCCTTCGGAGAACCAGGGGTCGAGGTCGTCGGTGTAGGCGTACTGCACGCCGTGGAAGAGTTCGTGGCTGGCGAGAACCACCGCAGCGGCTTCTGGCGAGCTGTAGCCGTAGCCCGAGAAGTCGTTCTCGATGACCAGATGCCCCGCACAGACCCCGCTTCGGCAGCCGTCGATGCCGTAGTGGCCATCCGACGAGCCCCCAAAGTCCACCAGGTAGACGTCGAGGGCAGCCGACCCACCGAGCGGTCCCAGGCCCACGTCGGCTTCGAAGAGGGGCGGCCGGAAGCCCTCGGCCTCGTAGAACTCGAGGACGGTGGCCACTTCGGTGCCGATGGTGTGGACGAAGTCGGGCACACCGTCTTCGTCGGCGTCGTCCATCCGGGTGACGTTCGGACCATCCGTGCTGAAGTGCACACGAACCGGCGCATCGGGGACGTCCCAGTGGTCGAGGACATCGGATGCGTCGAAGGTGAACAGCCCCTCGCCGCTGTCGGGTCGGGCGAGCGCATCCACCGGCAGGCCAAGCCCGACCGCTCCCGCCAACCCGACACCTGCCTGCACCCATCGTCGTCCGGTCATCCAGACCTCCAGAATCCGTGGCATAGAGACCATCACACCCCTATTGGACTCCCGGGCGTTCGCGTCCCCCGTTTTTTCGGAGCCATCGTGTCCCAGTCCACTTTCCTGTCGTTTTGCGCCCCGCTCCTCGCCGCCGCGACATGGGGCGTCGCAACCCCGGCCGCCGCTGCCCCCTCGGGCCTCACGCTCGACAAAGCCCACCCACCCGAGCGGCTCTCCGGCGACCTCGTGCGCTTCCCCGCCGGCGACAAAGCCGCTGTCTTCAGCGTGCTGCCGGGTGTTGTCGTCCACACGCATGACCGCACTCCTCCGGTCGCAGGCGCCCGATCTCTCGGCGGCCGGTCCTGGCACGTCGCAGTGTCTTCGGTCGACGAAGCCGTTCACCTCGCGCTCGAGCTCACCCACCAGCCCGGCATCGACGCCGTCTTCCCCGACGTCCGCCACGATGCGCGTCCCATGTCCGACGACCCCAACCGCGAGGGTCAGTGGTACCTCGACCTCATCGAGATGGACGCCCTCCACGCGGTCTCGATGGGCGACGGCTCTGTGCGCGTGGCGGTCATCGACTCCGGCATCGACATCGACCACCCCGACCTCGTAGACCGTGTCGATGCCCCCTACGACGCCCATTCCGACGACAACGACCCCAGCCCCGACCCCGACGAATACTGCTACGGGGGGTCGGGCATCTGCGACGAACACGGCACCGCTGTGGCAGGCGTGGTGGCGGCCACAGCCAACAACGGCGTGGGGATCCGCGGCATGTGCCCCGAGTGCACCCTGATCCCCATCAAGATGTTGGGAGAAGACGGGGGCTCCCTGTCCGCCGATGTGGCGGCCTTCGAGCACGCCATCGCCGAAGACGCCGCGGTCATCAACAACTCCTGGGGCTTCAACGTGCGCACGTCGGTGCCCGCCCCGCTCGCAGCCGTGATCTCTCGCGCCGCCACCGAGACCCGCGACGGCAAGGGCTCCGTGGTGGTGTTCGCCGCCGGCAACGACAACCGCGAAATCGGCGACGAAGAGCTCCAGGCCCTCCCCGAAGTGCTGTGTGTGTCGGCCATCGACAACTACGGCTACTCCACCAGCTACACGAATTTCGGTCCGTCGGTCGACATCGCCGCACCCAGCGCCACGGTGTCCATCTCGCCCATCGACGACCTCACCACCGACTTCGGCGGCACCAGCGCGGCAGCCCCCGTCGTGGCAGGGCTCGCAGCGTGGATCTTGTCGGTCGCGCCCGAGCTCACCGCCGAAGAGGTCAGCGCCCTCATCGTCGACACCGCCACCGAGTCGCCCTTCGTCACGCACGACGCCGACGGCCACCACGACATCTACGGCCACGGGATCATCACCCCAACCGCCGTGCTCGACGCCCTGACCGACTCCGAACCCGACACCGGCACGCCAGACTCGGGCACCCCCGATGATGCGGATGGAGGGGACGACGACGGCTCCACCGACAAGGGCGGATGCGCCACGGTGAGCGGCACCACGATGGGGTCGTTGTGGATTGTGGTGCTCGGCTTGCTGGGCCTCACGCGCCGCACACCAGCCCGTTTGCGGACGGCGCGATAGCCTCCACCCACGGGCGGTCCCCTGCAGATTTGCGGAGGACTTCCACCTCCGGGTGGCCAGTGGGCTGCCGGGAGGGCACACTTGCGCGGGTCGGGACGGGTCGCTCCGGGAGGTTTGATGAGTTTGGTGCTGGCCGCACTCGGTCCGCTCGTGGCCAGCTGGTCACTGGGAGGAACCGCTCGCGCCGCCGAAGAGAGCGAGGTCGTCGACACCGTCTCCACACAGCTCGCCACGGTCGGGGAAGAAGCCCTGGTGGTGTGTGCGCGTGGAGAAGACGGTGAAAAGGCCGCCCAGCGCATGCTCGCGGGCCTCGAGCCGGCGGTCACCATCGTGCGCATTCCCGTCCTGGGCGACATCCAAGCCGAGGCCGAGCGGGTCCGCACCGAGCGTGCGGCCACCTGCGCAGTCTGGCTGAGCCAGGGCACCACCACACCGTGGGAATTCGGTGTCCTGGGGCCGTGCACACCGCCCGAGCCCGAGCCATCGGTGGGTCCTGTGGTCGCTGCCGACATGGACGCCGACCCCGACGAAGCCGCGCCACAGCCGCCGCCCCAACACACGGTGGTCTTGCCCCCACGCCTCACAGTGGCGGAGCTGTCGCCCGACCCCGACGACCTCGACGGCGTCCGGTGGCATGTGGTCGACGAACGCGGCATCTCGTGGTCCACCCACCGCTTCGCCCAGACCATGGGCGACACCGAAGTGGTCATGGGCCTCGAGGGCGACCTCAACCGGGCCCGGAAGGAACGCAAGATCCTGATGTGGACGGGCATCGCGGGGATGGCGGTCAGCCCCCTCCCCCTGCTCTACACCGAAACGGGCGCCTACGGAAAGAACTCCGACCTCGCCTGGACCTCCCTCTTCCTGCTCGCATCGGGCGGCATGACCTTCGCGCTGCACAAGGTGGGCGAACAGTCCGAGAAGAAGCGCCAGCTCCGGCCCGCGCTCTACTACGACCGCGCCGACACCGATGCTCTGGTGTCCGCCTACAACGCCCGCATCGACGCCCGGGCCGAACAGCTCGAAGCCGAACAGGCGCGGCTCGAGGCCGAACAAGCAGCCCAAGATGCCGCCTTGGATGCAGGTGGCGCAGACGTGCCCGTCGACGCTCCGGCCGAAGACGCTCCGGCCGAAGACGCGCCTGAAGAAGGCGCTGCAGCACCCGCTGACGAAGCACCAGCCGAAGACGCACCGGCCGAAGACGTACCAGCCGAAGACACGCCGGACGAAGGCGCTGCGGCACCCGCTGACGAAGCACCTGTCGAAGAAGCACCCGCTGACGAAGCACCTGCGGCACCCGCCGATGAGGCCCCCCCGGAAGCCGACGCCCCGGCAGAAAGCGAAGCGCCGGCGGAGGACGCACCCGCTCCGGAACCAGCGCCCGCACCCGAAGCACCGCCCGAGCCACCTCCGGCCGAGCCTCCCGCCGCACCTGAAGCCCCCGCCACCGATGCACCCGCCGGAGGTGCCCAGTGAGCGCGCGGTCCCCTTCCCTCTTCCTCGTCAGCCTGTTGGCCAGTCTCGGAGCTCCCGGGGTCGCTTTGGCAACGGGCTCCTCCGTCGACGTCGAGCTGCTCAAGGCCAACTTCAGCGAAGGCGCGATGCCTGGCGTCGAGAGCGCCCGTCTTTCCGAGCCCGGTACCGTCCGCGGTGGACTCTTCTTCCAGTACACCAAAGACCCACTGATCCTCTATGCAGAGGGCTCAGAACTCGGCGCAATCATCGCAAACCGCGGAACCATCACCGGCGGGGTAGCCTGGGACGTGGCCGAGCGATTCGGAATTCGAGCCACCCTCCCCATCGGCGCGCAATGGGGCACCGACATCCCCGAATACACCCTCAGTGGCCCACTACGAGGGGACCTCACCGTCGGTGCGCGCCTGGGACTCGTCGACAAGGAGGCATTCGCGCTGGCCCTTCGCGGCGACGTTTCGATTCCCACTGGAACGCGCATCGCGTGGTACGGCGAGTCACGGTTCCGAGGGATTTTCGGTCCCACCATGATGTTCAGCTTCCGGGACTTCGACCTCCTCGCCGACACCACCATCATTGCTCGGCAGCCCACCCCGACCGGTCTCGACTTCACGCTCGGCTCAGAGCTGTCGACCAACCTGGGTGCCCGCTACAACGTCGTGCCAGGCCGAGCATCGCTCGGGGTGGGCTTCCTCCAGCGAAACGGCCTGGACACCTTCCTCGCCTCCGGAGCGGAGAACGCCTCTGAGGTCACGACCAACCTGATGTACCGGCCAATCTCGTCCCTCCAGATCGACGCGGGGGCCGCAAAGGGACTCTCCCAAGGCTACGGCACATCTGCCTTCCGGGTCTTCGCTGGACTCACCTGGATCAAGCCCCCCAAGGGCGACGACCCACCCCCGTCCCTCGACCTCGTGCGCGTGCCGCCGCCACCCGAACAGGTCGAAGTCGAGCCGGTCATCCCCGAAGAGCCGGTCTGGGAAGAAGAAGAGCTCGCCCGCATCGAAGGCGAGCGCATCGTCATCCGCGACCCCATCGAATTCGAGTTCGCTACGTCGAACATCCTGCCGGCGTCGCTCCCCACGCTCCAGTACGTCGCCGACCTCCTCAATGAGAACTGGCAGATCGCGCACCTTGTCATCGAGGGCCACGCCAGCGAAGAGGGCAGCTTCGTCTACAACTACGACCTCTCGATCCGCCGCTCGCGCGCCATCTGGGAAGCCCTCATCCGCGCCGGCGTCCACCCCGACCGCATGAGCTACCGCGGCATGGGCGAGGTCGTCCCGCGGAACGAAGGCGAAGACGAAGCCAGCCTGGCCGGCAACCGCCGCGTCGAGTTCGAGATCGTGCGCCAGTACCGCCCCGACGAAACCCCCGAGCCCATGCGCGAAAATGTTCGCTTGCCATGGACCGGTGAGCCGGCAAACGTGGGAACGCCGCCGAAGCCCGAGGCACCGCCTCCTCCGCCGAAGAACCCCGAGGACCTCGACCTCGATGACTTCTTCGAGGAAGAAGACGCCGAAGCGGCCCCCGACAGCCCCGCCCCCAAGGCCCCGCCGGAAGACACCACCCAACCTCCGGCTGAAGAACCCGCATCGCAGCCCGCCGACACCCCGGCGGAGGAGACGCCATGAGCCACCAATCGCTCCTGAAGGTCCTGCTCCTTGGTTCGGCGCTCACCGCGTCCACCGCTGCCATGGCGCAAGACGACGACCCATCCTGCTACAACGACCTCAGCCAAGACCTCAACTGCAACACCATCGACGCCACCATCGAGCGTCCGGTCGACCTCTCCGACCCCGAGTGTGCATCCGCAGTCGACGACGAAGGCAACCCGTACCCCAACGCCGACTACTACTACGACTACACGTCGTTTCGGTGCGAGTACCCGGTGCTCCTCTACGGTGTCGATGCCGACGGAGATGGCCTCGGCTCGGGGATGATTCAGCTCACGAACAACTCGGGCACCGTGAGCACCACGGTCGTGCTCGAGTGCGACAACTGCCCCGACATCCCCAACAGCGACCAGCGCGACTACGACTGCGATGAAGTCGGCGACCTCTGCGACAACTGCGTCGAGATCTACAACCCCAGCCAGCTCAACCAGGACACCGACTCCCTGGGAAGCGACTGCGACAACTGTCCGCGCCACACCAACGAAGACCAGTCCGACGTCGACGGCGACGACATCGGCGATGTGTGCGACAACTGCCGCGATGACTTCAACCCGAGCCAGGCCGACCTCGACCGCGACGTCATCGGCGACGAGTGCGACAACTGCCCGGTCACCGCCAACCCCGACCAGGCCGACACCGACCTCGACGAAGCCGGCGACCTCTGCGACAACTGCCCGTCGATCCACAACCCCGAGCAGACCGACTCCGACGGCGACGGCATCGGCGACGAGTGCGACAACTGCCCCACCGACTTCAACCAGGACCAGACCGACACCGATGGTGACGGTGTGGGCGACGTCTGCGACATCTGCCCCGAGATCTCCGACCCCGACCAGTCGGACGTCGACCTCGACGGCATCGGCGATGTCTGCGACAACTGCCCCGAGGTGGGCAACGCCTTCCAGTCCGACGACGACCTCGACGGCAAGGGCAACAGCTGCGACCTCTGCCCCGGCCTGAAGGACTACGACCGCCTCGACTCCGACGGCGACGGCATCGGCGATGTCTGCGACAACTGCCCGGTCGACGCCAACGCCAACCAGAAGGACTCCGACTTCGATGGTGTGGGCGATGTCTGCGACGACCCCTTCTACGTGCGGGGCGGCGGCAGCCGGTGCGCCACGATGGGGGCAGGCGGCATGGGCGGACTCCTGCTCGCCGGGCTCGGTCTGCTGGCAGTGCGGCGGCGTCGCGACAGCTGACCCACCCCGAGAACGGTGAAGGGCAGGCCATCTTCGGCCTGCCCTCGTGCGTCTTGGAGCCCTCAGCCCTGCCGGGTGCGCACCCGTGGCAGGAGCAATTTGGCAGCCCCCACCGCCATCCGGCCCGCGTACTGCTGGGGAACCACCCGGCCGGGAGCGAGGTCGGGAAGGTCGTCTTCCACCTCATCCACAGGGTTGTCGGTGGTGAGCACGACCGGCAGGATGGGTGCAATCTCGCGGAGGCGTCGGGCGAGGTCGAAGCCAGCGCCATCTGGGAGCACGTCGGCCACCACCAGCAGAGCGACGCCCCCCATGTTGGCCCGCGACCGGAAGCGCTCGACGGCTTGGTTGCTGTCGCGCGCCACGACCACATCGAGGCCAGTGGCGCCCAGGCCCTCGACCACCCGCGCACGGGTCTGCCCCGGCCCCATCACCACCAGCGCACAGCGGCGGCCACGGGGTACTTCGGGAGCGGCCCGGGGAGTGGCGGACCGGGTAGCGCGCTGGACGCCCTTTGCCGGGAACGCCGCCTGGACGATGGTGCCACGGCCTGGAGACGACCGGATGCGGAGTCCGCCGCCCCAGCCCACCGTGAGTCCGCGAACAGCCTGGAGAGAGCCCGACACGCCGCCCGTCACGAGCGACGCCACGTGGTCGTCGTCGAGGCCTTCGCCGGTGTCGGTGACCTCGATGAAGACGTAGGTGCCCGGCGCCATGTTGCGGTCGTGCCACACCGTGTCTTGCTCGAGGTCGAGCACGCCACCCCGGATGCGGATGCGCCCGGCACCCTCACCGATGGCCGCGACCGAGTTGCGCACCAGCTCTTCGAGGATGAAGCGCACGGCGGGCGCCGGAACATCGACCCGTGCGAGCCCCGGGGGGATGTCGATGGTGGTGTCGATGTGGCTGGGAATGAGGGCCAGCCCCCGCTGCTGGACCGCTTCGAGCTTGGCTGACAGCGGCACGGCCCGCGGGTCGACCGGGAGGGCTTCGCCGCGCTGTCCCAGCAGGCGCCATGCTTCGCGGTCGATGGCGCGCTGGAGCGTGATGGCCCGCTCGCGAAGCTTGCCCGAGCCGTCGGCCAGGTTGGCGACGTGGCTGGCGATGGACATGAGGCGTCGGGGCATGCCAGGGTCGACGGGGTCGGACTTCGCCTCGACCACCGGCGTGGAAGGCACCGAGCGCGTGGGCCGAGGCTCCACCCACACCGCCGCGATGGCCCCCTCGGGGAGGGGCACGAAGCGTGCGAGCCAGGGCGAGCCATCCGGAAGACGGGCGGGCACCTCGAGGGCACCACCCAGCCGTCGAACGTCGGCGAACACATCCGCCAGAGGGACGTCGAGCAGGTGCGCCACATCTGGCTCCCCCGCGACAGCGCCCACCTGCCGGGCCAGCACGAGGCGCCCGTTGCGTCGGAACCACACTGCACAGGCCGCACCGACTCGCTCCAGGAGCTCGATGCCATGGCGTGCGCCATACGACTCGACCGCGAGAGACAAGCCTTCGGACGCATCCGAGGCGCCTACATGCAGGCGGGTCACGGGCGTGTAGCGGTGCGGGCCGTCCGCGTCCGGGCCGGTGCCCCGCCAAGGGCCTCCGGTCATGATGTCCTCCAGATCGACGCGTTGCCGCCGCACCAAACGCGCTTGGGGGGAGAGTAGCCGAGATGGGGGAGGTTGGGGGGGCCAATCACGGTCAGAACATCTTCTTGCGCTTGTTCGACGGCAGAATCCGCATCGCTTCTCGGTACTTGGCGACCGTCCGCCGGGCGATCTTCACGCCATCGGCCTTCAGCAGCTTCATGATGGCGGAGTCGGACAGCGGCTTCTTCGGGTTCTCGTCGGCGATGAGCTTGCGGATCTTCTGCTTCACCGCGGCGCCGGCCAGGTCGTCGCCATCGGACGACTGGATGGCTGCATTGAAGAAGTACTTGAGCTCGAAGATGCCGTGCTTGGTCTGGACGTACTTGTTGTCGGTGACCCGCGAGACCGTGGACTCGTGCACGCCGATCTGGTCGGCCACATCCCGCAGAATCATCGGGCGAAGGTGCTCGGGACCACGCTCGAAGAACTCCTGCTGCCGTTCCAGGATGGCGTTCATCACCTTGTAGATGGTGCGCTGCCGCTTGTAGATGCTCTTGATGAGGAAGTCGGCGGCTTCGAGCTTCTGCTTGATGTACCGCCGGTCTTCGGAGCGGGACGACTTGTCGCGCAGCACATTCTTGTAGAAGCGGCTCACCCGCAAGCGCGGCAGGCCATCTTCGTTCTGGCGAATCTGCCAGCGCCCACCAATCTTCTCGACCGCGACGTCGGGGGTGATGTAGTGGTCGCGGTCGTCGGCGTAGGGCAGGCCGGGCCGGGGGTCGAGCCGCCGAATCATGCGGTGGTACTCGACCACGTCCTCGACGGTCTGGTCGAGCACGCGGGCAATCTGGGCGTAGTTGCGGCGCTCGAGGTCGCGGAGGTGGTCGCGCAGGATGCGAGCAACGTTGGGGTCTTCGGGCCAGCGCTCTTCGGCCTGCACCACGAGGCACTCGGAGAGGTCGCGAGAGGCACAGCCGAGCGGCTCGAGGCGCATCAGCATCGCGCGGGCCGCTTCGATGGTCTCGATGTCGCAGCCCGATTCCTCCACCAGCTGCTCTTCTGTGGCGTCGAGGTAGCCGCGGTGGTCGAGGTTGTGGACGATGGCGTCGATGGCCGGCAGCAGCGCGGGATCGAGGTCGCGCATGGTGCCCACTTGCTCCAGGAGGTGTTCTGGGAGCGTGGTGCCACGGGTGAGGTTGGTCTCGATGGGCGGGAGGTCGTCGTGGGGGGAGGGCCCGGCTGCGCTCTTGCGGTCGCCCGCCGACGCCTGGAAGCGCTCCAGATAGCGCTCCCAGTCCACATTCTCGGCCGGATTCTCGGCGCCGTTGTTCTGCTCGATGGTGTCTTTTTCCTGGGACTTCGCGCGCTCTTGCAGCTCGCGACCGGCGCCATCGAGCACATCGGACTGCGTTCCGGGGATTTCTTCGAGGGTGGGGTTCTCCACCATCTCCCGTTGGACCTCGGCGACCAACTCCATGTGGTTGAGCTGCAGCAGATGGATGGCCTGCCGCAGCTGCTGGGACATCACCAGCTTCTGCTTCAGCGCATGCTGCAGTCGGGGCTGAATCACCATCGACATGAGGAGGAACCTCCGGATCCTTCGACCGAACGCACAACCCACACAGAGGTGGGCGCCTCCCCATTCTCCCCTATTGGCACGAGGATTGCAACCGCCCGTGGAACGTTTCACGCACCTCGTGCCAACCGGCCTGCACCATCAGCAGCGGGCGTCGTCGCCTTCGCGCTGCTGGAGGCTCGCTCGAACAAACGCCCGGAACAGGGGGTGGGGGTCGAGCGGACGGCTCTTGAATTCGGGGTGGAACTGGCATGCCACGAAGTAGGGATGCTCCGGAAGCTCCACCATCTCGACCAGGCGGCCATCCGGGCTCTTGCCCGACAGGCGCATCCCGGCGGCTTCCAGGCGCTCGGCGTAGGCCGGGTTGACCTCGTACCGATGGCGGTGGCGCTCGGCGATCTCGCTGGTGCCGTAGATGCGCGCGGCCATCGAGGCCTCGGTGAGCACACACGGGTACGCGCCCAGGCGCATGGTGCCGCCCTTGTCGGTGACGTTGCGCTGGTCGTCCATGAGCTCGATGACCGTGTGCTCGGCACTGTCGGAGAACTCGCGGCTGTCGGCGTCGCGCAGGCCCAGCACGTGGCGGGCGTACTCGATGACCGCCAGCTGCATGCCCAGACAGATGCCGAAGAACGGCCGCTTGTTCTCGCGCGCCCACTGGATGGCGGCAATCTTGCCTTCCGCGCCTCGTTCGCCGAAGCCACCAGGCACCAGGATGCCGTCGGCGGTGGAGAGCCGGGCGCCGGGGTCTTCGGGGTCGATGGTCTCGGAGTCGACAAAGTCGAGCACCACGCGGGCGTCGCTCGCAATCGCGCCATGGGACAAGGCTTCGTTGAGCGACTTGTAGGTGTCGGCGAGGTGGACGTACTTGCCCACGATGGCGATCTTCACCTCGCGACGGGCCTTGGACCACCGCTCGAGCAGCTGCTCCCACTTCTGGAGGTGGGCACGCGCCGCCCAGATCCCGAGCTTGCCCAGGATGCGGTCGTCGAGGTCTTGCTCGTGGAACACCAGCGGCAGCCGGTAGATGTTGTCGACATCGGGTGCGGCGATGACCGAGCCGAGCTCGACGTCGCAGAAGCGGCTGATCTTCTCGCGGATCTCTTTCGGAAGCGGCCGGTCGGCGCGACACAGGAGGATGTCGGGCTGGATGCCCACCTCGCGCAGCATCTTCACGCTGTGCTGTGTGGGCTTGGTCTTCAGCTCGCCGGCCGTCTTGATGTGCGGGACCAGGGTGACGTGCACGTAGAGCACGTTGTCGGGGCCGACGTCGAGGCGGAACTGGCGGATGGCCTCGAGGAAGGGTGTGGACTCGATGTCGCCGACCGTTCCGCCCACTTCGATGATGCCCAGGTCGGCGTCTTCGACCGCGGCCCAGATGAGACGCTTGATCTCATCCGTGATGTGCGGGATGACCTGGACGGTGCGCCCCAGGTACTCCCCTGCCCGCTCGCGTTCGATGACGTTGCGGTAGATGCGGCCGGTGGTGAAGTTGTTGCGCTGGGAGACCGGCGTGCTGACAAACCGCTCGTAGTGCCCCAAGTCGAGGTCGGTCTCGGCGCCGTCGTCGGTGACGAAGACCTCACCGTGCTGGTACGGGCTCATCGTGCCGGGGTCGACGTTGATGTAGGGGTCCATCTTGACGTTGGTGACCCGCAAGCCGCGGGCTTCGAGCACCGCGCCGATGGCGGCTCCGGACAGGCCCTTGCCAAGGGAGGACAGCACGCCTCCCGTCACGAAGATGAATTTCTTGTGCATGGACACTCCAGGCGGGAGCCGGCGGCCGGGAGGTGGACGCGACCGGGCTCCGGTTGGGATTCAGAGGGGACCAAAAGCGCGACACCCCCGCCGAAGGGGCGAGGGTGCGAGGGGGAAGCCGAGGAGACAGGCTCAGCGCTTCGAGAACTGGAAGCGCTTGCGTGCGCCGGGCTGACCGTACTTCTTCCGCTCGACCTTACGAGCATCGCGGGTGAGGAGACCTGCGCGCTTGAGGGTGCTGCGGTGGTTGGGGTTGGCCTCGCACAGGGCGCGGCTGATGCCCAGACGGATGGCGCCAGCCTGGCCGGTCTTGCCACCGCCGCTGACGTTCACCAGGATGTCGAAGGCGCTCATCTCACCCGTGATCTCGAGGGGGTAGCGAAGCACCAGCTTGGTGCTCTCGCGCTCGAAGTAGGTGTCGATGTCGCGCTTGTTGACGATGATCTTGCCCGTACCGGGGCGAAGGAAGACGCGGGCGACCGAGGTCTTGCGGCGTCCGGTACCGTAGTACTGCGTGGTGTTGGCCATGGTCGGGTCTCTCAGACGTAGTCGGGGAAGGGCTGCGGCGCTTGGGCGGCGTGGGGATGGGCATCACCCGCGTACACCTTGAGCTTCTTGAACATGTCCTTCGCGAGGCGGTTCTTGGGAAGCATGCGCTTGACGGCAGCTTCGAGAACCCGCTCGGGGTGCGTGTCAAGCAGCTCGCGTGCGGTGCGGCTGCGAAGACCACCCGGGTACCCGCTGTAGGCGTGGTACTGCTTCTGGTCGAGCTTGCGGCCCGTGAGCTTGATCTTGTCGGCGTTCACGACGATGACGAAGTCACCGCAGTCGACGTGCGGGGTGAACGTGGGCTTGTGCTTGCCCCGCAGAACGCTGGCGATGCGGGTGGCCAGACGCCCGAGGACTTGGTCGGCCGCGTCGACGACGTACCAGCTGCGCTGGACGGTTGCGGGCCGTGCGATGGTCGTGCTCATGGAGACACCGAAAGGACGGAAGGAAGTCGAGATAGATTGGAAGAACGGATCGCGAGTCGCGGGTCGGTCGCCTGCGCCAGGAGGCGGGCAATGGCCGAAGACTCGGGCGGCGGCCCGTAGCCTTTCTTGCGTGTTCCTGCACCGGTAAAACGCAATGACCAGGACCTCATGTGCGAGGGAGTCGCTGCGCTTGGCGGGCGGAGCACAGCAGCCAGACTGACTGCGCGGTCTCGGGCTCCCACTCCGTGGATTCCAGAGCCCGGTGTACACCGAGCGACCAGGAAGTCACCACGTCTGGGAGCGAACCCGGCGGCACTTAGTGCAGCACGTCGTTGGCGTCAACCGTTTCGGGAACCACCAGCGCGGTTTCACGGGCCGACCCGGGAGTCCACCGCGGCTTGGGCGGACCGCCTTCGGTCCACTGGAGCGGCGGATCGAAGTGGACGCGCTCCAACGTGAGCCCATGTGCGGGTGCGGTGCGTGCCGCGCGGGTGCGGTCGCGGGCATCGAGCACCCCACGCAGCCAGCCTGCAGGCTTGCGCCGGAGACCCACCTCCACAAGGCAGCCCGCGATGATGCGGATCTGGTGGCGGAGGAAGGCTTCCCCATCGACCACCACATGCACCTCGTCGCCGCGATGTTCGATGTCGATGGCTCGAATCCGGCGCAGCGGGTGTGCCGCCGAGCATCCCGACGCGCGAAAGCTGGTGAAGTCGTGCCGCCCGACGAGGGCCTGTGCAGCGCTGTACATGGCGGCGCTGTCGAGCGGTCGGCCGATGTGCCAGGCCTCCCGGTGCCGAAACGGACAGCGGGCCTCACGGACCAGGAACCGGTAGCGGTAGGTCTTTCCGCGGCTCACACGCCGGGGGTCGAAGTCGCGCACGGCGGGTGCGAGCGCGAGACAAGCGATGTCGGGGGGCAGCAGGCCGTTGAGTCCGCGAAAGAGGGCCTTGGCCGTGCGGGGAGCGTCCACCGCGAAGCCCACCACCTGCGCGTGTGCATGAACGCCTGCATCGAGGCGTCCGGCGGCCCGCACCACCACTCGGTCGCGGGCCATCAGCCTGGCGAGGGCGCGCTCGACTTCCCCCTGAACGGTGGGGGCATTCGGCTGGAGCTGCCACCCACCATAGGCGCTGCCGTTCCAAGCGAGCAGCGCGCAGGCACCTTCCAGGCGCTCGGATGCCATCCCGCTGCTCCCGACCGATCAGTAGTCGAGCTTGAGACCGATGCCGATGACCTGGCCGCTGTAGATGAGGCCGCTGCCATTCTCACCGATGGTCTGGTCGCGGTAGGTGACGGTCAGGTAGGTGTCGTCGATGCCCGAGCGGACCCGCAGCTTGCTTGCCGCGCGGGGGTCGATGCGGTCGAGCAGGATCTGAATGCCTGCGTTCCAGCTCCAGCCGGTCTTGGTGCCGCCCAGCGTACCTGCGCCGTAGTAGGGGTCTTGCTTCCACGGCCACGCTTCGATGCTGGCGCCCACGGCCGGAACGATGGGCTGGTGCTTCCAGAAGTCGCCTCGGAGGTTGAGAGAGACGTTGACAGGAAGCGCGGTGAGCTCGACGTTGTCGTCGCTCTTGCCGCCCGAACGAAGCGTGGGGTTGCCGATCTCCTGGAACCAGCCCACACCCGCCGTGAGCTCGACCTGCGGGATGATGTGGGGGCCAAACTCCATCCACAGCAGCTCGTTGCCGGAGTCGCCCATCACTTCGGTGATGTGAGGGTCTTCGACGGTGAAGAAGCCGTACCGGAACTGGAAGTTGCCCTTGCGGGTGTCGGCGGCGTCGGGGTCTTTGGCGTCGGCGGTGCCACCCACGACCAGCGCGGCGGCCAGGCCAGCACCCATGCCCGCCCGCATGCCCCACCGGCGACGACGGCCAGCGACTGCGAACAAGCCGCCAAGGAGCCCCACGAGCCCGGCACCAGCGGTGGTTCCACACTGGAAGCCGCCCTGCTCGCCCGCCAATTCGGCCGGACCGAGACCAGCCTCTGGTGTGCCCGTCAGCACTGTACTCATGGCACCTTCCTTTCCGCCTTCGTCGTAGGCGCGGACCGCAATCCAGTATTGGGTTCCGTTTGTGAGCGGCTCCAGCTCCACCTCGTGGGTGGAGCCCGACCAGTCGTCGATGACCATCGGGGACCGAGGGGCGCCCGACTTTCGATACTTGGGACCGCAGTGGGTTCGATTCTCGCAGGTCTCGTAGTCCGAAGCGGTGAATGAGGCATCGTCGAAGAACACCACATACTTCTCGATGTCGGGGTCATCGAGCACTCGGAACACCACCCGAAGCGACTGGTTGCCCCGCGCAACACGCGGGTCGTCGTTGTTCTCGGAGATGGAGACGAACGACACCGCACCTGGAGGGTCGTCTTTGGTGACGGTGAGGATGTCCTGTCCCACGTCCCCGTCGGAGTCGGTGACCACCACCCGAAGCTCATTCGCGCCTTCGTCGTAGTCACCGTCCATCGTGAACGACAACGTGACGGGCTCGCCCGCTTCCACATCGACGGCGCCGGAGAGGTCGGTGCCGTTGGAGGTGGTGGTGCCGTTGAGGCGCACGCGCGCGGTGCCGTCTGTGTCGCTGTCGAAGGTGAGGTCGAATTCTGTGCCCGTGGCACCCGAGATGGCCTCGGAGGGGTTGTCCACCACCACCCACGGGCCGTCGGTCATGTACCAGAGGTAGCCCTGTGACGTGCCGGCCACGTCGACCCCCTCCCCTTCGATGATGTCGACGGGGTCGCCAAAGGCACCTTCACCGGGCGGCGTGAGGGTGCGGTCGGCGCTGGTGGGGGTGTCGGCGGAGTTGCGGTCGAAGTAGCGCAGCTGTTGGTCGCTGGTGCCCACGACGAACTTGTTGCCGAGGATGCCGAGGGCGGTGGCGTTTCCGTCGATACCGGTGAGGCTCAGCCGATACAAGCCCGAGGCCGCGCTGGCGTTGTACTGGTAGAGGTGACCGTCGTCGCCGGTGACGATGATGTTGGCGCCGGCGTCGGCGATGGCGTCGTACCCGACGGCGGTTCCGGTGACGAGCTGGCCGGTGGGGTCGAGGCGTTCCACCCCACCACCGGAGGTGATGGCCAGGCCGGTGGTGACCGAGAGGGCCCGGCGCACCTCGAAGGTGGACTGGATGGCCGACTCGGCGGTGCTGGTGAGGTAGGGGTCGGCGTCGATGTCGAGGGTCTTCCAGTAGGTGCCGGTGACGTCGCCCTGGACGAATGCGTACAGGGTGCCCCGATGCACCGCGAGGGCGTTGACCTCACCGTCGCCCACGTCGACCGAGTCGCCGGCTTGGGTAGCCCCATTGGCGTCGTAGTCCCAGGCCGACACGGTGCCGTTGGCGCACCCCACATACATCCGCTCGGTGGAGTCGCCGGCGACCGCGGTGATGGTGGACGACCCACAAGCAGCCACCCGGGTGGCTTCCTTCGACACGGTGTCGAAGACCAGCAAAGAGTCGGAGCTGCCTTCGATGATGGCGACGTACCGACCTTCCGCCACGCTGGCCATGCCGAGCACGGACGAGCCGATGTTGTCGGTGCCGTCGTCGGGGATCCGCAGGGTACCGGCAGAAGCGACCGACGAGACCGTGGCTCCGAGCAGGACGGTGGCGGCTGCGACGGCGGAGGGCCGATGGAGGCGTGGAAGGACGGGAGCGGACATGGCGCCTCGAAGATGATGCGGTGCCTACACGAAGCAAGGAGCGTGCCAGCGATAGTGACCTGCCGGCGCTGCCCGACCGGGCGCAAAGTGACAGGTTGTCAGCGCGGGAGCCCCTCCCCCACCAGCACGCGCCAATCTGGCATGGACTCCTGCTATAGCAGGTTCTGCCGCCACAACTGGGACGCGATTGCGAGCACGTTGGCGCTCGCGCAGAACCGCAGGTTGTCGGCGGTGGCCCAGAGGTGAACGCCGGCACCACCGGGGTCGTCGCGGATGCGGCCGACATGGGCCGAGGTGCTGCCCACGGTGTTCTGCGGAGATGTGGGTGGGTCGGCGACCGCAATGACCGGGATGGCATCGAGCGTGGAGCGGACCTGCTCAGCCCCCATTCCGGGCGCGAGCTGCGCAACCACCGCCATCGACACGCCCGCAAAGGTGGGGACCAGCGCGAGGGTGGTGGGCAGCTGCGGGGGCGCCATGCGCAGGAGCGCGGCCAGCTCGAGGGAGGTGCGCCGCTCTGCACCGGTCCAGTCGTCGGTGGGCGTTCCGAGGGCACCCACCACATCAAAGGCCAGGCCGTCGGGGAAGATGCTGCGGGGTGGGTCGGCGGAGTTGAAGAGCGACACCACCTGGCGGGACAGCTCTTCGGCTCCCGCGCGACCGACCATGCCCGCCGGAAGCATGACCGTGAGCTGGGCACGGGACAGCCCGAGGGCCTTGAGGGGGCGCAGGATGGTGGCGGCCAAGACCGACGGACCACCGGGACTGCACACCACCCGACGGTCGGCGAAGGTGTCGGGGTCGACGGCCACTCCGGCGAGCGGAACGGCGAGGACACCCTGGTCGAGCAGTGCACCGCCGATGTCGATGACCGCGATGCCCGCTTCCACGACCGCGGGAGCGAGGGCCCGGGTGACGGCCGCGGGCGTGGCAAAGATGACGAGGTCGGCTTCGTCGACGACCACATCGGGGAGTGTGTCGGCCGCGCCAGGCAGCACCGTGACCCGCTTGCCGCCCACATCCACGGGCTGGTGAACGCGGGTGCTGCTGCCCACGAGAATCCAGCGGGCGACAGGGATGGCCGAGCGCTCCAGCGCCTCGACGAGGTCGGCACCCACAGCACCAGTGGCACCAACAATTGCGATGTCCAGACCAACTTCGGCCATGACAGACTCCGGTGAACGACGGCCTGCGGGGACCGTGGTTGTCAGGAAGGGGCGCCGGGGGGCACCAACAGGTGGGTGGGCCGCTTGGCGTCGGGGGGACGCACGTACCGCAGCTGCACCGCTGCGGCATCGACCGGAGGAATGAGGCCATCGAGGGCGGCCTGCGCAAGCTCGGGCGCAGGCACCGCATCCGCTCGGGCCAAGGGAACGAGACCATGCTCGGCGAGGGCGTCTGCGGAGACGAGAGCCCCCTCCCCCACCACGACGGCGCCGGGTGGTGTACGCGCAAGTAGCTGAGAGAGCGGCTGGTCGACCGCCTCACCCAGCGCACCGTCCGGACCGAAGCGCTGACCATAGAAGCGCTGCTTGCGGGCATCGAGGAGCGACAGGAGCGGCCGCTTCGGGGTGAGCAGGGCCCGCGCTTCGAGGGAGCCGAGGGGGTGGACCGGGACCCGACGGGAGACCGCGACTCCCAACGCTGCGGCGAGACCGACACGCAGTCCGGTGAACGCACCCGGGCCGACCGAGACCGCCACTCCCACGAGGTGGTCGCCACGGGCATCGAGCGCGCCGAGCATGCGGGCGACGGCGGGCAACAGCACGGCATCGGCGCCCCGCACCACCCGCTGGTCCCAGGAGAGCAGGGGGTGGGTGTCGGAGGCCACCGCGACCCCGATGAGTGGGCCCGCGGTGTCGATGGCGAGCACGGCACGGGGGGACATCAGCCGTCCAGCAGGTACGAGATGAACTGGTTGAGGTCTTTGACCGTGACCGCCAGCATCAGCAAGACCATCCCCAGCACGGCCACCTGGAGCACCCGCTCGCGCATGGCCGCCGACAGCGGGCGTCCGCGAATGGCCTCGATGACGAAGAAGAGGATCTGGCCGCCGTCGAGCACCGGAATGGGGAAGAGGTTGACCACACCGAGCGACAAGCTGATGGCAGCGGCGAACTTGGCCATCGAGAAGAGGCCCGCTTCCGCTGCGATGGCGCCGGTGGTGAACATGGCCACCGGACCGCCCAGGGAGTCGTCGAAGGCCGCGGCCCCCACGATGAGGTGCCCGATGCGCTCGACAGACATGCGGGCCATGCCCACGTTCTGCTCAACAGACATCACCAGGGCATCGGCCACCGGGTATGGGATGGGCTTGGTGGGGCCGATGACCGCAAAGCCGGCCCGCTCGACGCCGATGATGGCCCGCACGCGGTTCATGCCGGTGAGGTCTTGGTCGGCGATGACTTCGGGCTGGAGGGTGAAGGCCACCAGCTCGCCCGAGCGACGGACCACGAGCTCCAGGGTGCGGGGGGGCTCGCCGGGAGGTGCGTCGGCGGCGAGGGTGGACCGCACACCCACGTCGACGTCGGCCCACTCGAGGAGGGGCTTGCCGTCGATGCTGACCAGGTGGTCGCCCGGAAGGACGCCGCCCTTGGAGGCCGGTGAGTCGCGGGCGGGCGGTGCGGGACGACAGGCCGACAGGAACCCGTAGCTGTCGGAGACGGTGGCAGCGACCTCGTTGACGAACAGTACCGCCGGGTAGAGTCCGAGGGCAGCGGCTTCGTCGTTGCCGGCGAATGCGGGTGGAGCCCAGTCGGTGAGGCTCACCGTGACCGTGCGGTCGACCCACTCATTGGTCTCTTTGTCGGGGACGCCGAGCACCAGGTCGACCGAGCTTGAGTCGCCCCGGGAGCGGAGCGCGCGGTTCAAGGCCACCCAGTCGGCGACGTCGGTGTCTCCCACCTTCTTCAGGAGCCAGCCGGTCTCGATGCCGGCCACACCCGCCGGGGAGTCGGGGTCGTCGATGCCTACGAGGGGCACGGGACGATGGTTGTCGAGGCCGAACGCGAGTGCGACCGGGTTGCCGTCGGCGTCGACCGGGCGCTCGGGCATCGTGACCGCAAGGGTGTGTGCGGCGCCATCTCGGTCGACCACGACGTCGGTGGTGCCTGGTGACAGCCTGCCGATGGCGGCCATCGCCTGGTTCCAGGTCTCGACCTCGACGCCACCCACATCTTCGATGCGGTCGCCGGTGCGAAAGCCCGCTGCTTCGGCAGGGGTGTCCGGCCGCACCACACCCACCTCGGGAATGGGGTGCTCATCGCCAATGACCAACACCGCCGAGATGATGGCCACCGCGAAGAGCACGTTCGCCGCCGGCCCGGCGAGGAGGATGGCGATGCGTTGCCACAACGGCCGCTTCATGAAGCCCATGGAGGGGTCGGGCAGGGCGTCTTCTTCTTCAAAGTACCCATAGGGGTCGGCGCCAGCCATGCGCACGTACCCGCCGAACGGGACCGAGGAGATGCGGTAGTCGGTGCCCCGAAACTCGAAGCCGGCCAGCCGCCGCCCGAACCCAATCGAGAAGACGGGCACGGCCACACCACACATCTTGGCGACCACGAGGTGGCCGAACTCGTGCACGATGATGAGCAGAGCGATGTTCACGATGGCGAACAGGTAGGTCAACGGCAGCTCCAGGAGACCGGCACATTCGGGGGGCTAACGCCCGGACGGACGGGTCACATCCCCGCGGTTTCGGCAGCGACCTGGCGGGCTCGCTCGAACATCAAGATCGACGCTGTGACGCTGAGGTTGAGCGACTCGAGACCGCCCGCCAGAGGGACGCCCGCGATGTCGTCGCAGCGGCCACGGAGGGTGTCGGTGAGCCCCTTGCCCTCGCCGCCAATCACCAGCGCCATCGGCCCGGTCATGGGAACATCCCAGTGTGCCTTGCCGTCCATGTCGGCGCCCACCACCCGCACACCGGCCCGACGCAATGTGGCCAGCGCGGAGCTGAGGCCCTCGCGGATGACCGGAACCACCTCGCCTGCGCCCATGGCCACGCGCAACACGACCGGTGTGACACCAGCCCCGCGGCGCGTGGGAATGACGACAGCGTGCACACCTGCACCCAAGCCGGAGCGGAGCACAGCGCCCAGGTTGTGTTCGTAGTTGGCTTCGTCGACCAGCACGAAGAATGGGTCGACGCCTTCGCGCTGGAGGTCGGAGAGCATGCCCCGCACAGTCTGGGCAGGCAGCGGCTCGGCCCACCCGATGATGCCGTTGTGGACGCCGGTCACGCTGGCGTCGTCGAGCTGTGCGCGGTCGACCCGAGACACCTGAACGCCCTGTTCGCGGGCCGCCTTGAGGATGCGCTCGATCTTGGCATCCGGGCGCGCCCGTTCGTCGAGCTGGATGCGATGGACCTTGCGGATGCCGCGCGACAGCGCCTCCCAGACCACATTGCGGCCCTCGAGCTGTTCGCCACGGGTGAAGCGCGGCTTGTCCCGTTGGTCGCGACCGCCCCGACCGCGTCCCCTGCCCCGCCCGCGACCGCGTGGGCCTCGGTCTCCTTGTCGAGCCATGGTGGCCTCCTACAGCAACGTTGCGGCCAGCTCGGCCAGGGGGCTGCGCTCCCCCTTCTTCAGGGTGACATGCCCGGCGATGGGGGCGTTCTTGAAGCGCTCGACGACGTACGTGAGGCCGTTGGAGGTGGCGTCGACGTAGGGGTTGTCGATCTGGTTGGGGTCGCCGGTGAGCACGACCTTGGTGTTCTCGCCGGCCCGCGTGATGACGGTCTTGACCTCGTGGGGGGTGAGGTTCTGGGCTTCGTCGACGATGAGGTACTGCTGCGGCAGCGACCGACCGCGGATGTAGGTGAGCGGCTCGACCTCGATGATGCCTTGGTCGAGCAGCGCCTGGTACCGCGGGGCCCGTTCCTTTCGGCGGTGCGTGGACTCGTCGCGTGCGCCCAGCAGCAGCTCCAGGTTGTCGAAGATGGGCTTCATCCAGGGGTTGAGCTTCTCGGAGAGGTCGCCGGGGAGGAAGCCGATGTCGCGGCCGAGCGGGAAGATGGGCCGGCTCACCACGAGGCGGCGATACCGGCGGTCGTCGGCCACCATCTTCAGCCCGCAAGCGATGGCGAGGAGGGTCTTGCCGGTGCCGGCCATGCCGTCGAGGGTGACGAGGCTGATGCTGTCGTCGAGCAGGAGGTCGAGGGCGAAGACCTGTTCCTTGTTGCGGGCGAAGATGCCCCAGACGCCTTCCTTGTGACGGTTGACCAGCTTGAGCACCGACTGCTTGGCGTCGTAGCGAGCGAGGGCGGTCTGGGACGGGTTGTCTTCCGCGCGGAGGACGATGAAGTGGTGCGGAACGAGCCCCCACTCGGTGGCTTCGGCATCCCAGAACTGGATGCGGCCCTTGCGGTAGATCTCGTCGAAGCGGGCCCGCTCGATGTGGCGCTCGAGCACGCCGGAGAAGCGCTCTTCGACGTCGATCTTGGCGTGGCTGTAGTCTTCGGCGACCACGCCGAGGGCATCGGCCTTGATGCGCAGGTTGGTGTCGCGCGTGATGAGCACGACCGACCCGGGTGGCCGGGTGTCGGTGAGGGTGCGCGCTGTGGCCAGGATGCGGTTGTCGTTGGACGGCGGGCCGAAGTCTGCAGGGAGGTCGGGCGCGGCATCGAGGAAGGGCACCCGCACCGAGCCGCCGTGGTCGAGCGTGACGCCCTTGGCCAGGCTGCCTCGGTCGCGCAGGCCGTCGAGGAACCGGGAGACCATCCGTGCGTTGCGACCGGTCTCGTTGAGGTCCTTCTTGAAGCGGTCGACCTCTTCGATGACCGAGATGGGCACGATGACGTCGTGTCCGTGAAACGCGGCGGGGGCGTTGGGGTCGTAGAGGAGGACGTTGGTGTCGAGAACGTAGACCCGACGACTTTCGTTGGACATGTGCGGAGACTCCACGGAGCGGTGGACGCGGTCGAAGCGCTGCCCTCGGCTCGGGGACGAAGAAATCAGGGGACGCGGAGCACGAAGGCCCGCTCTGTGGCCTTGGTGGAGGCGGCCGGGTCGCGGGCGAAGCTCACCGCGACGGAGTCGAGCTGGGTGCCGGCACTGCCTTCGCCGATCTGGACGACGAGCGGGCCGCCCTTGGCCACCTTGCTGGCGGCGGACGCCAGCTCGATCTGGTTGGCGCCACGGTGGAGCCAGGGACCGATGTCGAGCACGCCTCCGCCTTGACCGGACCGCACGGTGGTGGCCACCCGCCCGTTGATGGTGACGGTGATGGTGAGGTTGGATGACGCGTTGTCCTGGACCGCGAGCCAGTACCGGCCTTCGGGCGCGGGCTCGTGGGCCGACTGGCCTTCTGCGCCTCCCACCTTGTACTGGGGCGCGGTGATCCAGATGTTGCCGCGGTCGTCGATGCGGACATCGACCTCTTCGAGAACGACGTCGCGCAGGCCGTCGGCGCGCTCACCGTTGACATAGACGCGGGGGTCTTTGGCGGAGGCGGCGACCGTCAGCGCGAACACACTTGCGACAAACCAGCTCATGGGTCATCCCGGAAGGGGTCTTCGGCGGCTGCGATGGTGTCCGCGAGCGCCTTGGACGGCTTGAACACAACCACCCGCCGCTGCGGAATGGGGAGGGGGTCGAGCGACCCCGGCACATGGCCTGTGTAGGCTTTGGCGGTTCGGGTGCTGAACGAGCCGAAGCCACGAAGCTCCACGCGCCCCCCCTCGATGAGGGCTTCTTCGATGGTGCCCAGCAGAGTGTCGACGACATCACGGGCCGCGGAACGCGGTAGACCACGCGAGACCGCCAGGGCTTGGACAAGCTCCTGGCGGTTCATGCGTCGACTCGGTGCGACTGGAAGGTCGGAGTGACCGCCACGCTCACCCCGACTTCTCAGAGGCGCGGGCAGCGGCTTCCTTGAGTTCCTTGCGACGACGGCGACGGGCCTCGGCGCGGGTCATGGGCTTGGCCGCGGGAGCATCGCCGACGGGACCACCTTCGACCAGGTCGCCTTCGGCGGTGGGGGCGTCGGTGGAGATGGTGTCGGGGGCGCCGGCAGCAGAGCCTGCGAGGGGAGCCACCATCTTGGAGAGGTGGGGCCGCAGGTCTTCCATGATGAGGATGGTGGGGCTGGCCACGAAGATGGTGGAGTAGGTACCGAACACGACGCCGAGGAGGATGGCCAGGGCGAAGGTCTCGATGACCGGGCCACCCAGGAAGAGGAAGGCCAGCATGGCCACGCCGGTGGTGAACGACGTGGCGAGCGTGCGGGTCATCGTCTCGTTGATGGAGTCGTTGATGAGCCGCTCGGTGTCCGCCCGACGGTACCGGCGCATGTTCTCGCGGATGCGGTCGTAGATGACGATGGTGTCGTTGAGCGAGTAGCCGATGATGGTGAGCAACGCGCCGATCA